>OZSS01000515.1_pt1 | contig 18427 bp, 18 predicted proteins | sample 1779911 | NCBI WGS metagenome assembly OZSS01 (sample SAMEA2603589, study PRJEB24840) | metagenome | biome: Water; feature: Photic zone; material: Seawater sample | place: Mediterranean Sea | collected 2013-11-12 | depth 10 m | reverse complement strand
ATTATATTCGCATATCAATATTAAAATATAATAATTGGGTTAAATTAAATTTAGTACTTCATTGATAAAAACTTTAAACAATGTAAATTATTCGAAAATTTTGGAGAATTAGATTTGCTTGAGTGGATATTAGATGTAACTCAAATAATTGTTGCTGATATTGTACTATCTGGCGGCAATGCTCTAATAATTGGAATGGCAGCAGCAGCAGTTCCGGAAGAAAGTCGTAAAAAAGTAATCTTTATTGGCTTAATGGCTGCAGCCGTACTTAGAATTTTATTTGCTCTTGTTGCTTCTTATTTAATAAGTATACCTGGATTACTTTTATTAGGTGGGTTATTACTTTTTTGGGTTTGTTGGAAATTTTACAATGACATAAAAGAATTTTCTTCATCAGATGAAGATAAAGAAAAGCTTCAAAAAGATGTTTCTGGAAAAGGATTAAAAGGTGCACTCATAACTATAATCATTGCTGATATTTCAATGTCTCTTGATAACGTTATAGCCATTACAGCAATAGCAAGAGATAATAAGACTTTGTTAATATTAGGGATTGCGTTTGCCATTTTAATAATGGCATTATTTGCAACCGCTATAGTTAAATTGTTAACCAAGTTTAAATGGCTATCTTATTTAGGTCTTGTTTTTCTAGTTTACCTATCATCTAAAATGACTTTAGATGGTTGGTTGCAAATTTATCCTTATATCAATAACTATCTATGAACCAAGCCATTTTGGAAACCAAAGAGCAATTTCCGGATAAAACATAACTAATAACATACCCGTTATTTGTAGAGCTATGAACGGAAGAACAGATACAAAAATTTCTTGTAATGTGATGTCTGCTGGTGCAACCGATTTTAACCAAAAACATGCAGGTCCAAATGGTGGTGAAAGAAAATAAATCTGAATATTCATAACAAATAACACACCAAACCAAACAGCTGCCCACTCAGGTTCTAATCCTAATTCTGGTGCCATTCCAACCACAACAGGAGCAAACACAGGCACTGTTATAAATGCAATTGCGATCCACTCCATAAATGTGCCAAGGATAACTAAAATCCCCATCATAACGAAAACTATTCCGATAGCAGGTAATCCTAATCCTGAAAATAAGGATCTCATAAAATCTGCGCCACCTATAAGATTATAAATACCAACAAATGCTACAGCTCCTAAAATTAGCCAAATAATTGTACCAACAGTAGACATTGTTCCAGCAAGAGCTACTTGTAATAAGTTCCAACTATAAGCATTTCTAAACCATGCAACAAAAATAGCTCCTAATACACCTACAGCTGCTGCTTCTGTTACTGATGCAATTCCTCCATAAATTGATCCCATAACACAAAAAATTAAAAATATACTCAAAAACACAGCGTATAGTTTGTCCTTTGACATTTTCATGTCTTTTTTACGAGCTTTTGCGACTTCTTCGGCGGTAGGTGCCATTGCTGGGTTAATGTTACATCTTGCAAGTACATAAATGGCATAAAGACCGGCTAACATTAGACCTGGAACAGCTCCAGCCATAAATAAATCCCCGATAGCAACTTGAGCAGACAAGCCATAAATAATCATAATAATGCTAGGTGGAATAAGAGTTGCCAAAGCTCCAGAAGCACAAATTAAACCAATAGACATTTTTCTGTCATAACCTAATCTCAAAAGTTGTGGTAAAGCTACTAAACCGAGCATAACAATTTCTCCACCCATAACACCTGACATTGCAGCTAATACAACAGCTACCGCAATTGTTTGGATTGCAACACCACCTCTTAATTTACCTGCGAAAATTGACATAGCGTCAAATAAATCCTCGGCGACACCTGCTCTTTCTAATATTGAAGCCATTAGAACAAATAAAGGAACAGCTATCAGTGGATATTTTTCCAATAAACCAAAAGCATTGGTTGAGACTAAATAAAGACCTCCATAACCAAAATAACAGAGGGCACTTAGAACTGATACGAACAAGGTGACTACACCTAGCGGCATACCAGTCATCATTAATATAAGCATCATTCCAACAATCATTAAACTAACAGTTGCAATATTCATATCTTGCATATTTAGATAATCTTGAGGATTGATATAACTTCCTACTGTTGCATAGACAGAATTTATGGCGCCAAAGAAACTTTCTTCACCTACAAAATGAACAACCATAACACATATAATCCTTAAGATTATAATTCCGCAAATAAGTAAAACGATTTGTTTAGCAAGTTTAGATTCAAAATGACGATATAAGTTTATCATCAATTGAATTATGTATGTCATTGCACCAAGCGTTAGCATTGACTTTAAAATTAGTGGCTGAGGTGAATTCCAAGCACTTCCAGCTCTCTCTGTCATCATTACTGATTCTAATGCTCTTATTACAGAGTCATCAATTAACAGCCAAAGTGCAATTACTCCAACTACATAAGCTATAAAATCTAACCACCATTTACCTCTTGCTGAGGCCATGATATAAAATACGGTTATACCGATATGGCGTTTATGAAGTGTTACATATGCTGCTGATAACATCCATGCTGTGGCAGCAAGTACCATTACAACCTCAAAAACCCACTGAGTAGGGGCATTAAAAACGTATCTTGAAATAACTTCATAACCAGTTATTGCAGCACAAATCAAATATAATTGAGCAACTGCGATACCAGAAAATTTACTAAAGTGATCAAAAAAAGCAAAACTATCTTTGCCCGCTTTGAAATTTTCCATATTATCCAAATCTAATTCTTCTTTTTGGACAGCTTCAGACATAAATATTCCCCCATATGAATTTTTAACTTGCAATTATCTTAGAATTAAGAACTATAATAGTATCTATTAGAGACATTAATTTTTGTATGTCAAGAACCAAGGAGGAAATATTGGCTAAACCTGTTAGAAGCGATCATGTAGATACTTACGGTCCGTGGGCATGGATTGCTGGATTTGCTTTCGCGGTTTTAATTATATGGATGATGTTTTACATAGCTGACGGTTTCAGCTAATTTTCACAAAAGGAGGAATATAGTGAAAAAATATTTAATAGGTGCATTACTAGTTGCCGGATTATCTTTATCAGGTGCAGTTAATGCAAAAACTCTGAAGTTTCAGATAAGTTCAAAAGCTGGTGACTGGGCTCACACGTATCTTAATTCCAAAAATAAAGTTTTAGAAGAACTTACTAATGGCGAATTAAAAATTGATCCTTTACCAACAAAGTCTGTTGTACCACATAGAGAAACAATCGATGCTGTTGCCAATGGAATACTAGACGGTGATATGAATGCTATTGCATATTTTGCAGGAAGAGATCCGGCATTTGCAATTATGGGAGACTTGATTGCAGGATATGATACACCTAAGCAATACCAAGAGTATTGTATGCATGGTGGCGGAAAAGAGATGCTTCAAAAAATATATGATTCAGTTTTACCTGGAAAAATTTTAGTTTTAGGTTGTGGTCCTTACGGTAAAGAAGCCCTTGTATCAAAAGTTCCAATAAATGGAGTTGCAGACCTTAAAGGTGTAAAAATTAGATCTCCTGAAGGTTTAGCGGCTGACGTTTTTAGAAGAGCTGGAGCTTCACCTTCTTCAATTCCTTTCTCTGAAGTTTATACTTCTCTAGAAAAAGGTATTGTTGACGCTGCTGATGCCTCAGTTTATATTAATAATCATGCTAGTGGTTTTCACAAAATTGCTAAATATCCGTTATATCCTGGCATTCACTCAATGGCGAATTTACAAACTATTATCAATAAGAAAGTTTTCAATAAGTTAAGTAAACAAAATCAAGTTGCTCTTAAAACTTGGACCTATTGGGTATGGACAAGCAAATTAAGAGATGCTGGATTGGATGGTAGAGCACAGGTTGCTAAAGATAAAGCTGCAGGTGACTTAACAATTATTGACTGGCCAGTTAGTGAGAGAGCAAAATTTAGAAAAATTGCTGTAGAGGCTTGGAATGCAGCAGCTGCAAAAAGCCCACTTGCAAAGGAGGCTTTAGAGTCAAACTTATCTTACATGAAAAAAATAGGTTTACTTTAAAAATATAATTAATTTAGCTTGCTGACTGCTCTAGTCAGCAAGCTTTTCTTTTTTTAAGACTTCCTTACAAATTTCTAATAATTTAAAATCTTCTTTCCAATTTGTAATAAATTGAACTCCTATTGGTAAATTGTCGTCCCCTTTTAAAAAAGGAAGACTTATTGCTGGAATGCCCATCATAGTCCAATATCCGTTAAAAATTGCATTTCCAGTATTCATTAGATCACGAGGGGCTTGTCCTGGTGCTGAAGGGGTAATAATAGCATCGTATTTAAGAAACAATTGTCTTAAATTTTGTTCCATTTTCTTTGCTTGCTCTATTGCTGATACGTAGTCACTAGCTGATATCGGTATTCCTGCTTCTATTCTTTTAACGGTAAATGGGTGAAGGTTAGATTTATCAGCTTGATAATAATTAATTAGCGAATTGGCTATAGACCCGTTCATTATAATTTCGTGCGCTTTAGCCGCATCTTCAAAATCTTTTCCAAGTTCTAACTCTTCAATGTCAAGTTGTGAATTTTTTACAAACTCTTCAATTCCATTTTTCATATCTTCATCACCAAAATTCCAAACAGGTCCTCTAACAAATCCAAATTTAAGTGACTTATTTAAATTGAGATCGTTTTTATATTGATAATTTTGGATCATATCTAAATCTTCACTGTCATATGATAAAATCACTGAGGCAACTAAGTCTATGTCTTCAACACAATTTGCATAAATACCAGGGTGGTCTAACCTTTGAGAAATTGGTGACATTCCAGATCTTGATATTGTTCCAAATGTTGGTTTAAATCCTAATATACCTGTAAATGATGCGGGTCTTAAAACAGAACCACCTGTTTGTGATCCAATTGCTAGCGGTACCATATAGTCTGATACAGCAGCAGCAGAACCCGATGAAGAGCCACCAGGGGTACATTCTAAATCTTTTGGGTTTTTTGTTTTACCAGGACCTGATAAAGCAAACTCGGTTGTAACACATTTACCCATAATAACAGCACCCTCATCTCTCAGTAATCTAACTAAATGAGCATCTTTAGATGGTTTTCTGTTTTTACATAAGAGAGATCCGTTTTCTGTAGGCATATCCCTTGTATCGATGATGTCTTTAATGCCAATTGGGAGGCCGTTTAATTTACCTGCAGTTTTATCTTTCCATCTTTTATCAGCTTCTCTTGCTTGGTCTAATGCAAGTTTAGGATCTAGAAAAATCCAAGCGCCAACCTCATTTTCTCGTAATTCTATTTGTTTTAAAAATGCTTTCACATACTCTTCAGACGAAAGACTACCTTCTTCCATCATTTTTAATGCTTCATTAGCGCTTAGTTTAATTAAGTCCATCTAAATTTCTCTCTTATTATGATTTTGTAATAATTGCTTCAGCTTCAATTTCAACTTTCATTCTTGGGTCTACAAGAGCAGATACTTCTAACAAAGTAGATGCAGGTTTATGTTCTCCAAAATATTCAATTCTTTTTGGATTAATAATAGATCTATCTCTAATATCAGTTAAAAAAATTCTTACCTTAACTACATCATTTGACGAGCTTCCAGCTGCAATAAGACAAGTATTTAAATCTCGCATCGCAATATCAAACTGATCCTTCGTACTTTCTGGGATTGTTTCATCAAAATTCATGCCTACTAATCCTGAAACCCAAACCACACCATTTGCTTCAACTACATGACAATAGTGACTTACTGGCTGAAGTATATCTGGTATCAATATTCTATTAATCATTTTAATCCTCATAATTTTTAATTAAATCGATATATTATTATCCTACAATAGTATCTTGTAAAATATACTTTAAAAAATAGTTTCATTTACTTTGCATGAATTTGGAAAATGAATATCATATGGGAGTGTTTTCGTTATGAGGATAATATGCCTACAATAGTTTACCTAGATACTTTACCTGCCCAAAATGGTTTAGATATTTTACATTCTCAATCTAAAGTTGAAATATTAAAAATCAAAAGTTCTGATAATGAAGAAAAGTGCATATCAATTTTGCAAAAAGCAGATGCATATCAAGTCGGGGCAGCAAGAGATGAGGTCCCAAAATATTTACAAGTTGATAAACAATTTTTAAGCAAAGTACCTAACTTAATTGTTGTCTCATCTTCTGGTGCAGGCTACGACACTATTGATGTTGAGGCATGTACGGATGCAGGCGTATTAGTAGTTAATCAAACTGGCGGAAATGCTGAAGGTGTCGCAGAGCACGCAGTAGGTATGATTTTAAATTTATTTAAAAGAATTGGTGAATGTGACCATGCTCTTAGGAGGGGTTGGAACGAGCCAAGAGTTAGTCTAATGGGAAAAGATCTTTTAAATAAAAATGTTGGAATTATAGGTCTTGGAAATACAGGTGGCAGAGTTGCAGAAATATGTAAAGTTGCATTTAACTGTAATATTTTGGCTTATGACCCTTACTTATCTGACGAAGCTTTTAAAAAGAAAAATGCAAATAAAACTGAATTAGATATTTTGTTAGCAGAAAGTGACGTGGTCTCTGTACATATACCCTTAAACAAAGAAACAAATAATATGATCAATAAAAGTTGGTTTAAGAAAATGAAAAAAGGTAGTTACTTTGTTACTACATCCAGAGGATCAATCCATAATGAAGATGATTTATATGATATACTCTCAGAAGGGCATTTAGCAGGCGCTGGCTTAGATGTATGGGAGTTTGAACCTCCTCCATCAACACATAAACTTTTAAAACTTGAAAATGTCATAGCTAGCCCACACACAGCTGGAATTACTAGAGATAGTCGTAATAAAATGTCTGAATTTGTTGCAACACAGCTTTTGGATATATTTGATGGGAAGGATCCATTAAGGCCAGTGAATTCAGAAGTATTAGGAATTTTTCGAGAAAAATTTAAAAAAATCTAATAAAAAAGGAAATATCAATGAAAAATATTTTAATTACAGGAGCAAGTCAAGGCATTGGAAAGGCTACTGCAATTGAGGCTGCTAAAGCACAAATGTTTGTAGGAATTAACTATAATCAAAATTCAAAGGCAGCAGAAGAATGTCTAAAACTTGTCCGTGATTCAGGTGGTGATGGAATTATATTACAATGTGACGTAGCTAAAAATAAATCTGTTAAAGATATGTTTAATGATTTTTTAGATAAAGCTGGAACAATAGATGGCGTTTTTAACAATGCAGGGATAACTGGTCCAATTTCACCAATACAAGATCTTAGCCCAGATGACTTGAAGATGGTCATAGATACAAATATATCTGGTGCTTTTTATGTAGCTCAAGAATCAGCAAGAGTTATGATTTCTCAGAAATCAGGAACAATAGTTAATATGTCTTCAATAGCCGCAGATATTGGTGGTGGAGGAGAGTTTGTACACTACGCAATGTCTAAGGGTGCCATTCATTCTCTTACTTACGGAATGGGAAAAGAGCTTGGAAAATTTGGAATAAGAGTTAACGCCGTTGCTCCAGGCTTGATTGATACTGAAATTCATGCCAAAGCAGGTGATGAGTCTAGGGTAGACAGGTTAATGCCATCAGTTCCACTTGGTAGGATTGGTGGTGCAGATGAAGTAGCAAAAACTGTAATGTGGTTATTAAGTGAAGAAGCAAGTTACATTTCAGGTTCAGTGGTGCCTGTCACTGGAGGACGTTAAGTTTATATATTAACATTTGTGCTAGTATTCACTTGTTCTCTCTTTTTTACTTGTCTAATACCAATATAGGTTGACGCACCCAAAATAAGTGCAGATCCTATCCAAAGACCAATATGAGGTATTTCATTAAAAAACATAAATCCCAAAGATACTGCCCAAATTAATCTTAAATAATCTAGTGGAAGAAGTGCAGTAATATCAGCTCTCTTAAGTGCTTCATTTAGAAACCAGTGAACTGAAGTTCCTGCTATTGCAATAAACAAAAACATTATTAGTTGTTGAAGGGTAGGCCACTCCCAAACTTGTATGGCAAGTATAAATGTTGCTGGTATGAGACCTGCAGCTTGCCAAAATGTTATACTTACTGTGGTATCTGTTTGTGTAAGTTTTTTTGCCATTAACATTGAAGAAGACCACATTAATGAAGCGCATAAAATAAGTAATGGCCCAAACCCTAATTCGATATCTGGTCTTAAAACAATTAATGCTCCTATAAATCCCACAAACATTGCAAGCCATCTTCTTATTCCAACAATCTCTTTAAGAAAAATAATTGCAAGTATTGTTGCAAAAATAGGAACAGTAAACATAAGTGCAGTTGCTTTTGCCAACTCTGTTATACTAAGTCCATAAAACATACATAACATAGCTACGCTTCCGACAACTGCCCTATATGATTGTAATTTTACATTATTAGATTTTAGCGACTCTAAACCATTTTTTGTAACTACTGGTAAAAAAATGAGGAGAACAAATATTGTTCTAAAAAAAGCAACTTCAAATGGATGACTGTCCTCTGTTGCAAACCTTATTAAACAATGCATGGTTGTTGCAAAAATGCCTGATAATACCATGAATATCACAGCTAAAAATGCAGGTGATAATGATTTTATTTCTTTCGATTTATCTTTATTCATGAAACTGAACAGATCTATAATAAAAATTTAAATAGGTGTTATACTTTTTAACTAGATTAAATTTGAGTTTTAAGAATACTTATCAAATATACTTAACATATTAATTGATTGGAGGCAAAATGTTAAGAGTTAAAGCGCTTCTGTTTGATGTTTTTGGTACAGTTGTTGATTGGAGGACTGGAATAGCAAGAGAGGTAGAGAGTATTGCTAAGAAAAACGATATCTCTCTAGATCCTTTTGATTTTGCTGACGCTTGGAGAGCAGAATATCAACCAGCCATGGAAGAGATCAGAAAGGGTAGAAGATCATTTACTATACTTGATATTTTACATATGGAAAATTTAAAAAAAATCGCTCCAAAATTTAATTTGCATAATCTCTCAGACGATGATTTTGAATTTCTTGTAACTGCTTGGCATAGACTGCCAGGTTGGCCAGATAGTAGTGATGGTCTTAGTCTTCTCAAGAAAAAATATATTTTAGCCACTCAATCTAATGGGAATATAGCTTTAATTGTTAACATGGCAAAATTTTCAAATCTCAATTGGGATGTTATTTTAGGAGCAGAAGTAACTGGTCATTATAAACCTGAGCCAGAATCTTATTTAAAAGCTTGCAATGCTCTAAATTTTAAAACAGAAGAATGTTTGATGGTTGCTGCACACGAAGACGATCTTAGATCAGCAAGACAACAAGGGATGAAAACTGCCTATGTTCATAGACCTTTTGAATATGGCAAGGATAAGTTGTTTGATATTGCTGAAGTAAATGATTATAAAGGTGATAGAGAGTGGGATATAGTTTCAACAGATTTAAAAAACTTAGCAAAACAATTAGGTTGTTAATAGAAAATTTAAAATAATAGGAAGTTTCAAATAAGTCATGTCTTCAACCAAACCAATAATTGGTATATCAACTAATGAAATTATTAATTTTGGTGGTAGGCAAGTCTCTCATTCGACAGGTTTAAGGTATGTTAATGCAGTATCAAAGTTTAGTAATGCAATACCAATTTTAATTCCCTCATATATAAAAGGTAAAGACTTAGACCTACTCTTAAAAAAAGTTGATGGTATAGTTTTAACAGGGGGTAGAGCAAATGTTGAACCTCATCATTTTGGAGGTAATCCGTTCCCACCAGATGAGCCCATTGATGTTGGAAGAGACGAGATTGTTTTAGAAATGATACCTAAATGTGTTAGCTTGGGTATTCCAATTTTTGGAATTTGTAGAGGTATTCAAGAAATGAATGTGGCCTATGGTGGAACATTGCATTATAGGGTACATCTATTGGATGAGAAAAATGATCATCGTATGCCAAGAGGAGATGATGTAACGGTTGAACAAATTTTTAAATTAAAACACAGAATTGATTTTGTAAAAAATGGTTATTTTTTTAAATTACTAAAAAAGGATTCTTGTTTAGTTAATTCACTTCATGGTCAGGCTATCGATATTATTGCTAATAATTTAAAAATAGAAGCTCTATCAGATGATGGCATTATTGAAGCAGTAAGCATTCCTAATCATCCTTCATTTGCAGTTGGGGTTCAGTGGCATGCTGAATATGAACCTGAAAAAAATGAATTAAATAAATGTTTATTTGCTGAGTTTGGTTCAGCATGTTCAATTTATTCAGAGAAAAAGTTAAAAAATAATTTAAATTGGTGAATTGGGTCCTATAGGTATTATTCTATAAGGATTTATATGTTCGTGAGAAAAATAATAATGTCTTTTGATATGATCAAAGTTTGTAGTTCTATTTATAGCTGGATTATTAAACATTCTTTTTACATAAGTACTAATATTCTTAAACTCAGTTATTTTTTTCAAATTACATTTGAAATGAACATAATAAACGCTATCAAATCTTAATAATGTAGGAATTAATCTGATATCTGCTTCAGTTAGCACATTTCCAACTAAATATTCTTTATCCTCTAGGATTTCATCAATCATTTCTAATGATGAAAATAACTTTGTTACTGCATCTTCATATGCTTCTTGAGTTCTTGAAAAACCAGATCTGTAAACACCATTATTAATGTTTTCGTAAATTACTTTATTAATTTTATCAATTTCAATTCTTAAATTTGATGGATAGTAATCACAATAATTTTTTGTAATATCATTGAATGCACTATTCATAATCCTAATTATTTCAGCAGACTCATTATTTACAATTGTATGAGTTTTTTTATCCCATAAAATAGGAACTGTTGCCTTCGAAGACACTTTTTTACCTGAAATTTGATAGATTTCATATATGTACTTTTTATTGTGAAGACTATCTCCTGTCGTTTTTGGAAAGTTTTTTAAAAATGACCAACCATTTTCAAGCATATCTGGATGTACATAATCCACAGAGATATGATTCTCAAGTTTTTTTAAATGTCTAAATATTAATGTTCTATGAGCCCATGGACATGCATAACTTACATATAAGTGATATCTATTTGTTTCAGGTTTATAAACTTGGTCATTATCACTTATTACATTTCTGAAAACACTATCTACTCTTTTAAAACTTCCATCTTTTTGATTGTTTGAAACTGAGCCTTTTGTCCAAACGCCATTGACCAACTGTCCCATAAATTAATCCCAAAAATTAAATTTAGTGATAAACTATCACGATTTTCAAAATATAAATAAATAATTTAAGTTATTCATTTGTTGAATTATAAATAACGTAAGAATTAATAGAAATTAAATTTAAAGGAATTTACATGAGAAATATTGGCATAATTGGTGGTGGATTAATTGGTTCTAGTTGGGCGGCAATATTTTCTAAAAGTGGTTTTAATGTTTTTGTTTATGACCCATATCCTGAAGTTTTTAATGGGTATGAAGAAAGAGTAACTTTATTTCTCGAGGAATTAAAAGCTATAGACGACACAGTTGATGTTAATAGATGCTTAAACAACATTTCCCAAAATGTAAAACTCGAAGAATTGTGTTCTAAAGTTGAATATATTCAAGAAAGCGCACCTGAAATTTTATCTGTTAAACAAGAACTATTTGCAAAGTTAGATAACTTGTCACCTCAAAATGTTGTGATAGGATCTTCATCTTCCGCAATACCAATTTCAAAAATAACACAAAACCTAAGAGGACAATATAGATGCTTGATAGCACACCCTGCTAATCCACCGCACCTAATACCATGTGTGGAAATCTGCCCAGGTGAGAACACATCAACAAAAGCTACTGAAAAAGCAAAAGAAATTTTTAAACTCTCAGGTTCATCCATTGTTACTGTTAATAAAGAAATTGATGGCTTTATACTAAATAGATTACAAGGTGCACTTTTAAATGAGGCTATGCGATTATACTCAGAAGGATATGCTAGTTCACAAGATATTGATGCAACTATAAAGGACGGATTAGGTCTGAGATGGGCATTTATGGGACCTTTTGAGACAATTGATTTAAATGCACCAGGTGGAATCAAAGATTATATGGCTAGATATGGCTCTATATTTATTGAAATGGCTAAATCACAAACTAAAATACCAGATTGGTCAGAAAATGCTGGTAAAAAACTTGAGTTAGAACGACGAAAGGTTCTTAGTGAAGATGATTTAGAAAAAAGAGCCAAAAAAAGAAATTTCTTATTAAAACAACTTAGAAGATTAAAAATTGAAAATGATGAAACATAGAAAATAGGAACTTTAAATTTTGTTACCATTAGAAAATATTAAAATTTTGGATCTATCTCGTTTGGCAGCTGGCAATATGGTAAGTCATATGTTTGCTGATTTTGGAGCAGATGTAGTCAAGATAGAAAAACCAGGAAAAGGAGACGATCTCAGAAATTGGAAAATAAATGGTATATCCCACTGGTGGGCTGTTTATTCAAGGAACAAAAGAAGTATTTCGATAGATCTTAAAAAAAACGAGGGTTTAAAGCTTTTAAAGGAGTTGGTAAAAACAGCAGATGTTTTTATCGAAAATTTTGTGCCTGGTACCTTAGAAAAATGGGGAATTGGTCCAGAACAATTAAATGAGTTAAACAAAAATTTAATTATTTTAAGAATTTCAGGTTGGGGACAAACTGGGATATTTAAAAATGCTCCAGGTTTTGGATCTTTGGTAGAAGGCATGAGTGGATTTGCAGCAATGACTGGTGAAGAAAAACAAGCTCCTCTTTTACCTCCCTTAGCTCTTGCTGATATGGTTGCTGGATTAACAGGATTTGGTGCTATTTTGATGGCTATTTTAGCTTCTAAAAAAAATAATACTGGTGGTCAAGTAATTGACCTGTCTCTTTTTGAGCCTTTTTTTTCAATTTTAGGTCCGTGGGCCGCAAGTTATAAAATTTCAGGTAAGGTACCTGAAAGAATAGGAAATAGAAGTAATGTGGCTGCACCAAGAGGGATATATAAAACAAAAGATAATAAATATGTTTCTTTGTCAGCGTCAATGCAGTCAATGTGGGAAAAACTGGCCTTAACAATAGGTTCATGTGATTTGATTAAGGATCCAAGATTTTTGTCTAATAGTGATAGACTAAATAATCAAGATGATTTGGATAAACCTATTTCAAAATTTATTAAAAAATATAACAGAGAAGAACTCTTAAATATCTTCTCAAAAGAAGGAATTACGGTTGGACCTGTTCTAGATATATCGGAAATCATAGAGCATCCATATATACAAGACAGGGAAGTCCTCATTGACCATTTTAATAGAGAATATGGAAATGTTTTAATGCATCAGGCTTTTCCAAGATTAAGCAAAACTCCAGGAAAGATAAGACATTCCGCACCATCTTTGGGAGGTGATACAGATATAGTACTTAAAGAGATTGGTATATCAGAAAAACAGATACAGATGCTAAGGAAAAACAAAATTATTAATTAATTACTAATAATTAAATTAAAATGATTTATTGACATCAAATAATTTAAATAACAAAATATTTATATTAGGGGGTAGTTATTCATGGATGGCTTAAATAGAGAAATAAATGATTTTGACTTAATTATTAAAAACGGCACTCTAGTTGATGGAACAGGATCTAAGTCAAAACCAGGTAACATAGCTATTAAAAATGGTATAATTGCAGCTATTGGCAATTTTTCAGGTAAAGCTAATGAAGTGATAGATGCGACTAATTTAGTTGTAACACCTGGATTCGTTGACATTCACACTCATTATGATGGCCAAGCAATTTGGGATAGTCAATTAAAACCTTCATCAATTCATGGTGTAACTACTGTGGTTATGGGTAATTGTGGGGTAGGTTTTGCTCCTTGTAAACCAGAAGATAGAGTTAAATTAGTAGAGCTTATGGAGGGTGTAGAAGATATTCCTGCTCCAGTGATGCATGAAGGTTTAAACTGGCAGTGGGAGACTTTTGAGGAATATATAAAGGCTCTCGAAAAAAATAAGTTAGACATAGATATATGTGCACTTTTACCTCATGCGGCACTCAGAGTATATGTGATGGGTGAAAGGGCAATTAAGCACGAAGTTGCAACAAAAGAAGATATGCAAACAATGAGGAAACTTGCAAAGGAGGCCGTTGAAGCTGGAGCTTTTGGTTTTTCAACATCACGTACAATTAGTCACAAGAGTTTGAAAGGAGAATATACTCCAACTTTAAGGGCGCACGAAGATGAACTAACCGCTATTGCAATGGGCTTATCAGATGCAGGATCAGGCTTTATGGAAATAGTTTCAGATTGGAATGAACCTGATCCTGAAACAGAATTTGAAGTTTTAAAAAGAATTGTTAAAAGATCAGGGAGACCAGTTGTATTTAGTTGCACACAAAGACATGATAGGCCGCATTTTTGGGAAGATCTTATGGCAATGGCAAGACAAGCTCAAAAAGAAGGTTTGCCTATTAGACCAGTTGTTACTCCAAGACCTATTGGTTTGTTGTTAGGATTAAATGGAAGTCAAAATCCGTTTTCTGGAACAGATACATACAAATCTATTTCAAATCTGCCATTAGATAGACGCGTAATTGAAATGAGGAAAGATGAAATAAAAAATAAAATTTTATCTGAAGATCCAATCAAGGGAAGTACTTTCCCACTGATAAATAGGATTGGATATACCCAAATGTATAGATTTGGTTCACCACCAAATTATAATCCTAAGCCAGAAGAGTCTATAGAAGCAATGGCAAAAGAAAAGGGAGTGACAGCAGCTGAATTAGCATATGAAATTCTAATAGAAAATGATGGTAATAACTTTATATATGCCCCTTTGGTAAATTACGCCGATCATACATTTGGTGTATGTAAAAAAATGCTTGATGATAAAAATGCAATAATGGGACTAGGTGATGGTGGAGCTCATGTTGGATTTATTTTAGATGCAGGTTATCCAACTTGGCTTATTTCATATTGGTCAGTTAAGAAAAAAGCATACTCTATGGAAGAGACAGTTAGAAGATTAACTTCTGACACAGCAAACGCCGCTGGTTTGAATGACAGAGGTTTGTTAAAAGTTGGTTTAAAAGCTGATATCAACATAATTGATTGGGAAAATGTAGGTTCTTCTGATCCTTTTATGACCCAAGATTTACCAGCAGGTGGAAAAAGACTAATGCAAAATACGCAAGGTTATGTAACCACAATTGTGTCAGGTAAAGTTACTTATAAAAATGGAGAATTTACCAAAGAACGACCCGGTACAGTTGTCAAGTCAGTTAAGGATGAAGAAGAGACATTAGAATTTACAAATTAATCTTGAAAGATGGATTTTGAGTAAATTAAATTTATCTGAGAGCTTAACCGAATTACCTTTTAATAAAATTTTTTTTAAATTAGCAATTCCTAATGTTTGTGCTACATTTTTTGCTGCTACTACAGTTATATTTGATCTTTGGTATATAGGTAAAATTGGAATTTCTGAATTAGCAGGAGTTGCATATATTTTCCCAATTTATATGTTAACAAGTATGCTTTCTAATGGGGCGTTTGGAGGAGCTGTAAGTGGAGCTACTGCTAGAGCATTTGGTAGCAAAAATATTACTCAAGCTGAATGTATATTTAGGTCAGCAATTTTAATTGCTCTTTTGGGAGCAATTATATTGATGTTTCTATTTTTTTCTTTTTCAGAAAAATTTTTAATTTATTACAAAGTTGATAAACAAGTTAGTCTTTCAGCAATTACATATGGAAATATCTTGTTAAAAGGTATTTTTTTAATTTGGTTATTTAACATTATTATCTCTGTAACGAGAGGATCTGGAAATACAACCATTCCAGCAATTAGTTGGTTGATAGTTTTATTTTTTCATATTTTATTTGCAACTTTAAATTTTAATTTTGATGATAGAAATATTATATTAACAAATAGCGTATCTCTCTTAAACGGGATGTTTTTATTCACGTCTCTAGAATGGTCAGCTATTTCATTGTTATCGGGATATTTAGCAGGAATAATTTTTATTCTGGGATTTTATTTTTTTGGAAATCATTCATATTCACTCAAATTTCAAGATATCTTTAAATTAAGAGGATTTTTTAAGCTCATTAAATCTGGATCATTAGCGAGTTGTCAGTCATTGATGACAATATCTTTAGCGTTATTTTGTACAACAATTATTGGTAATTTTGGAACCAACTGGACTGCTGGATTTGGAATTGCCATAAGATTGGAATTGCTCTTAATTCCAATAATTTTTGGTATTGGAGGAGCTTTGATAGCAATAGTGGGCGCAAATGTAGGTGCAAATAAATTTCAAAGAGCAATACAGATGACTTGGAAAGGTACTTCTTTTTCTGTGGTGATAGTAGGAGTAATAGGATTGTTCTTCTCAATATATCCTGAGTTGTGGTCAGGTCTTTTTACAAGTGATTTACAGACAAAAGTAACTGCAAAAGCTTATTTAAATTTAGTCGCACCATTTTATGCTTTTTTTGCTCTTGGTCTTGGTCTTTATTTTGTTTGCCAAGCATTTAATACTTTATTTTGGCCTGTGGTTGGAACATTTTTAAGATTGTTTTATGTAGTAATTTTAACTTTAATTCTTTTCTACAACAACTTAGCTAGCCCCTATTTATTGTTTTTCACGATGTCTTCTGGTTTAATAATTTATGGCTTATTTATTAGTCTAAGTTTACACTTTGGACCTTGGAAATTATATTATAAAGAAAATTAATCTGAAGGATTTAAGGTATGATAACACCTTTGCCATCTGATTGTTTGTCAAATAATTTGTAGGCTTCTTCAGCTTGATCTAGCGACCATTTGTGAGTAAATAATTTGTCTACGTCTAGTTTTTTGTCTGCAATAAAGTCCGCACATTCAGCTTGTCCGTGTTTTGAAAAAGTCCAACTTCCAATAACTGTAACTTGTCTTCTTAAAAGATCATTACTAACATCTAAAGTTACATCTCCACCTTCTCCTACAAAGCATGCTTTACCCCATGTCTTAACGCATTTTACTGCTATGGATCTTGCTAATGGTGAAGATGATGCATCTAGTGAGGCATCAACTCCAAGACCTTTTGTCAGATCTTTTATATCAATTAATAAGTCTTTACTTTCTTCTGGATTTAAAATGATGTCAGCTCCGAATTCAATAGATCTCTCTAATCTTTTTTTATTTATATCTATTGCGATCACTTTAGATCCCATTTTACTAGCTAACATTACAGCTGATAATCCAACAGGTCCCATTCCAAAAATTGCGATAGTTTGACTTGCTTTTAAATCTAATCTTTCTAGAGCTCCCCAAGCTGTTCCAGTCCCACATGAAATTGCGGCCCCTGCAACAAATGATATATCATCTCTTAAAGGAACTAATGTACTAGAAGGGCATTTCATATATTTAGCATGGGCTCCGTGACCAGTAACTCCAAATACGGCTTTTACTCCTTCAACACAAAGTTGTTGCCATCCTGTAGAACAGTGTGAACAAGTTCCACAGCCTTCATAATGATGCTGCATTACACGTGTATCTATTTGAAAATTATTTTTTGATACGTTGGTGCCTATTTCAACTATTGTTCCACATGGTTCATGTCCAGCAATAACTGGTTTGTCGTCACCACCTAGTCCTAGAGATGATGGACCACTATTTGCTCTGTAGAATTTGAGATCACTTCCACACATTCCTGAAGCTTTGATCTCAATAATCACATCATCCGGCTCTGGAGAAGGGTCGTCAAAATCTTGAATTTCTAATTTTTTATCACCTAAAAAAACTATACCTTTCATGTGTTCATCCCTTGGAACCTTTTCCTAATTTCTAAATTTTTGATGACAACCTTTACAAGTTTTAGCTAGATTTCGAAAAGAATTAACTGTCATATCGAAATCTTTATTTTGCGATTGGGCTATTAATTCTAATGAGGCTAATTCAAAGTTCTTGATTGCAATTTTAAATCCCTCAGGATCAAGCCAAATATCTGATGAAGCCTCAGAAGGTGGTGTATCACTACCCTCAGGGAAATAATTTGCCATTTCTTTACTCCAGTTTAATAAAATTTGAGCAGATTTTTCAATGATCACAAAATCATCATTTTGCAATCCTCTATTAATTTTTTTCAATTAAAACTCGGTTTCGAGAACGCTGAATCCAGATAATGATTCCAACAGTGATCAAAGCCATTGGAGAGAGCAACATCAAGCCATTGTTTTCATAGCCCATTTCGTAGAGAGCATCCGGAATAACTTGATATCCGAAAAGTTTTCCCGATCCAAAAAGTTCTCTAAAAAAAGCAACAAGGATTAAAATAAATCCGTATCCCGCAGCATTTCCAATACCGTCTAAAAAGGATTTCCACACTCCATTACCCAAAGCAAAAGCTTCTAAACGTCCCATTACTATAC
>OZSS01000514.1_pt1 | contig 18432 bp, 19 predicted proteins | sample 1779911 | NCBI WGS metagenome assembly OZSS01 (sample SAMEA2603589, study PRJEB24840) | metagenome | biome: Water; feature: Photic zone; material: Seawater sample | place: Mediterranean Sea | collected 2013-11-12 | depth 10 m | reverse complement strand
GTAGAGACTCCCGCAGATCTCGATACCATCGAGCAGGCGGGCGCATATACCGGATACTATTTTGTGCTCATGGGGCATCTGTCGCCCCTTGACGGCATTGGACCAGATCAGCTGGGCTTTGAACGTCTGCTGGAACTCATCTCTCAGGGTGGCGTCCAGGAGGTTATTTTGGGTACGAATCTGACGGTAGAGGGCCAGGCGACGGCGGACTACCTGAGCGACCTGCTCCAGTTACGTGAGATCACAGTCAGTCGTCTGGCGCGTGGTGTGCCCGCCGGGGGAGAGCTTGAATACATGGATGCGAACACGCTTAACCAGGCGTTTTCAGATCGTCGACTGCTTGTGAGGCACCCGGACAGCCAATCCTGAAACAGGCCAGCGTGATGCAGATACGCTAGGCATATTGCAGACATGGGATCATCAAGATTTCTGCGTCTATGCCCGCGTGCTCAACGCCGGCACGATCCATTTAAACGATAGCGCAAAAGCCCCAAAACCATGACAATGACCTTCCCTTTAGCCGAAGCACCCGACGCAGTCCTGCGGGAAAAAGGCCGCCTTTTATTCGCCCAGCCAACTGATTTTCTGAAAGGTGTTGTGGCGATAGATGGCTTGCCCGCGGATGATCGAATCGAAATTTGTTTTGCCGGCCGCTCGAATGTAGGTAAATCAACTTTGATCAATGCGCTGACCGGGCGCAAAGCGTTGGCGCGCACCTCAAACACGCCCGGGCGCACCCAAGAGATCAACTTTTTCACCGCGGCTGACAGCCATTATTTGGTCGACTTGCCAGGATATGGCTATGCGAATGCGCCCTTACCGGTTGTGGAAAAATGGCAAAGATTGCTCAAAAAGTATTTATCAGGACGGCGCTCTTTGCGCCGCGCCTTCGTGTTGATTGATGCGCGCCACGGAGTAAAATCGGTGGATGAAGAGATTTTAAGCCTGCTCGACAGTGCCGCTGTTACCTTTCAATGCGTGCTGACCAAAGCAGATAAAATAAAAGCCCATGAGCAAGAGGCCTTGCTGCAGCAAGTGCGCGGCGCGCTGAGCAAACACCCGGCCGCCTATCCCGAGCTTATCCTCACCTCTTCAGAAAAAGGCATGGGTCTCGAAACATTACGCGCAACAATCGCAGGGCTCATCTAAGCCACAGGCGCGCAGGCTCTTGCACCTTTTGGAACAATCTAAGAGACTGGTGAAACACAAGGTAAATAAGATGAAAACGCAAGATATGGACCGCGATTGGATCGCCACAGCCAGAACATTATCCGAAGCCCTGCCCTATCTGCAGCGCTATGATGACGCGATCGTGGTGATCAAACTTGGCGGCCATGCAATGGGCAGCGACGCGGCAATGGAAAGCTTTGCCCGCGATGTGGTGTTGATGCAGCAAGTTGGGATTAATCCGATCATCGTGCATGGCGGCGGACCTATGATCAACACCATGCTGGATAAATTGAACATTCAATCAGAGTTTGTAAATGGCAAACGCGTCACGGATGATAGGGTCATCGACGTTGTTGAGATGGTCTTATCGGGATCGGTAAACAAGCGCATCGTGCAAGCAATCAACCAGCAGGGTGGGCGCGCAATTGGTCTGTCAGGCAAAGACAGCAATCTGATGCTCTGCACCCAGACAGATCCTGCGCTTGGGCTGGTTGGCACCCCCAGCAAGATTGATCCAAGCGTTCTGAAAACGCTTTTTGACAATGACTTGATTCCAGTAATTGCTCCGCTTGGCGCTGGTGAAAAAGGCGAAACCTATAATGTGAATGGGGATACCGCAGCCGGAGCGATCGCGGCGGCCTTGAAGGCAGATCGCCTTTTACTGCTCACAGATGTCGCGGGCGTTAAGGATGCAAACGGCAATGTTCTCACCGAACTCACCGCCGCCCAAATTCGCCAGATGACGCAGGAGAGCGTGATCGCAGGCGGCATGATTCCCAAAACAGAAACAGCGCTTGCAGCCCTGAATGGCGGCGTGCGCGCTGTTGTTATTTTGGATGGGCGCGCACAAAATGCCTGCTTGCTTGAGCTGTTTACAGAACATGGCGCGGGCTCTCTTATTCGTGACGCTCGACCTTGATAAAAACCGCGCCGCATAGGGCTGCGCGTTGTGCAAACTCACCAGACGCTCAGGCGACCAGCGATACAAGCAGATGAATCCTACCCAAGCCTCTGAGCGCTTTTTAGAAGTCACGCAGCTGGTGGATGCAACCGGTCTGATGGTTTTAGGCGGGCTGCACCCAGAAAAAACTGATCTTGCTCCTGAAGGCTGTAAAACACTGATTTTGCTTGGCCCCAGAGATCAATATTTCTGGCCTATTTTCGCCAATAGCCCAGAAAAGACAGATGGTGCACCGGACCCGCTTGACCGATGGTCTGAACGGGTTGTGTCCGATTTGGCAAAGAAGCTGGGCGCTTGGGCCGTCTTTCCATTCGGCGGGCCGCCTTATGCTCCTTTTTATTCATGGGCTTTGCGCTGCGGAAATATCTATAGCTCGCCCATTCGCCTGCTGGTTCATCAACACATGGGTTTATACGTTTCTTTCCGAGGCGCGCTTGCCCTGCCATGGCATCTAGACGTACCTCAGACCAACCCCTCGCCCTGCATCGGCTGTTCAGCCCCCTGTCAAAACGCTTGCCCCGTCGAGGCTTTTAAACACCGCGCCTATGATGTTGCAGGCTGCCGCGCTCATATCAACGGGCCAGACAGTTTAAGCTGCCGTTCGACGGGCTGCGCCGCGCGCAGGGCCTGCCCTATTAGCAAAAACGCGGCGCGCCCGCAGGCGCAATCGGCATTTCACATGAAGACCTTTGCAAATTGAGTAAGCGCCTGATTTTGATGCGTCATGCGCAATCCGATGATTTTGTACAATCTTGCGAATTTAAACGTCCGTTAAGCGCCCGCGGGCAAGAGCACGCCGCGCATATGCTACACTGGTTCTACGCGCATGATTACCCACTGCAAAGCGCTTTGGTATCAGCGGCAAAGCGTACAGCCGAAACCTATGGTTCATTGCAATTAAAAAATTGCAACGCTTTTTTTTAAGAACTCTTTATCTTGCCCCCGCAGCAACGCTGCTGATCACTCTAAAAAAGGCTGCTGTATCCTCAGTTCTGATGATGTGGCATAATTTTGGGATTTCCGATTTGGCCAAACGTTTGCGCAAAGAAAGGGCGGAAACCCAGAAATCAAAGCCTTTCCACCTGGCGCGATCTGGGTAGCTGCTCTACCGATATAGGAATTGCGCGCACTTAACTGGGGCGCAGCCACCTCGGTTAATTTTGCAAGCCCCCAAGATATGCGCATGAGTCTGTCAAACGGCCCGCGTCGTTAGCAGCAGTTAATGACCCAAAATCTGGCTCAGAAACAATTTTGTCCGATCCGATTGCGGATTTCCGAAAAACTCTTCGGGCTCGTTTTGTTCGACAATTTGCCCTTCATCCATGAAGATGACGCGATTAGCCACTTGCCGGGCAAAGCCCATCTCATGCGTGACGCAAATCATCGTCATGCCATCTTCGGCCAAAGCAATCATAGTATCTAAAACTTCTTTAATCATTTCTGGATCAAGCGCCGATGTCGGTTCATCAAAGAGCATAATACGCGGCTGCATACAGAGCGATCGCGCGATGGCTACCCGTTGCTGCTGCCCGCCAGATAATTGACCCGGATACTTATCTGCCTGTTCTGGAATTTTTACCTTTTCCAGAAAATGCATGGCGATTTCATTCGCCTCATTTTTTGGAGTGTTACGCACCCAAATCGGCGCAAGCGTGCAGTTTTCTAAAATCGTTAAATGGGGGAATAAGTTGAAATGCTGGAAACACATTCCGACTTCAGATCGTATCTTGTCTATATTTTTGATATCAGATGTAAGCTCAGTTCCATCAACAATAATCTGCCCAGTCTGATGCTCCTCCAATGCATTTATACAGCGTATGAGAGTAGATTTACCTGAGCCAGAAGGACCACATACCACAATCCTTTCGCCTCTAAAGACTGTTAAATCTATCTCACGCAAGACATGAAAGGTTCCGAACCATTTATTCATCCCGTTAATGTGGATTGCAACTTCACCAGAAACTTCAGGGTGTTCATTTTGGTTCATAGCTCTGGGTACTCCCTATCGGTTGTTAGTTTCAAGTTGCCGTTCCAACCATTGTGAGTATTGAGAAACACTATAACAAACTACAAAAAATATAGCAGCTGCCGCTCCAAAAAGCTCCCAATATACTCCATTCCATGCCGTTGACGATAGAATTGGACCGCGTATCATTCCTACCAAGTCGAACATAGAAATAATCGAGACTAGGGTTGTATCTTTTAACATCCCGACAGAAACATTTACTATACCTGGGATAGAGACTTTCAGTGCCTGGGGAAGGATTATCAATCGCATTGATTGCGAATAATCCAAGCCCAAACTACTGGCAGCTTCTTGCTGACCACTGTGGAGTGATGCAAGCCCACCACGCACAACCTCAGCGATATATGCGGCGTTGAAAAAAGTCATCATTATGATAACTCTCAATATCAGATCTAAGCTCGTTCCCGGCGGGAAGAAAAATGCCAAAACCACATTAGCAACAAATAAAAGCGTTATTAGCGGCACTCCTCTTATGAACTCGATGAAAATCACACACATCCACTTGATAATTGGCATGTCCGATTGTCGACCAAGCGCCAAAAGAATTCCTAAGGGTATAGATAAAGAGACCGCAATCGTTCCAAGTAAAAGGTTTAGCATAAAACCACCCATATCGCGGGATGGAACTGCCTTTAAAGCTATAAAGCCTTGAGCGTAATCAATTATATATCCGGTCAACGTCCAAAAAATGATGGCGGCAATCAGGCTGAGGATAGCAGCCCCTACAAACGACTTTGACGACAATAGGCGAAAGATAGTGGCGCCAATTATACCGCCTAAAAGAGCCAAAACCGGGATTAAAATGGTCCCGCCCCAAATTAACCAATACGCTAAAAAAGGATACACTACTGAAAAAATCAGCATATTACGTGGCATCTTGACAAAAAGGATTGGAGCAAGTGCTACCAATAATAAGAACACCGAGAGATTGGCGCGCCAATACTCCGATGATGGATACTTAAAACCGTAGACTAACTGCGGAAAGCGTTCTTTCAAGACGGCAAAACAGGCACCTTTGGTACCGTCAAGAATATCATAGCACTCCCGAATGGACTCGGCGGTCCATACGCCATTATAAAACCACGGTGCTAACCCTCTGATGATCGAATAAATCACCCATAATCCAATGAAAGTCATAGCTATGTTCAACGGCGTTGAAAAAAGATTTTCTCTAAGCCATTTAATTAGCCCTCTTTCACTTATGGGAGGAGCAGCTTCTGGCAGCATATCATGACGAACAAAGCTTGGAGTATTGCTTGGCATCCTTAGCGTTCCTTCAACCTGATACTGCGGTTATAAATGTTCATTATCGCTGAAATGCTCAGGCTAATTACTAAATAAAATAACATAAGTAATAAAATTGCCTCAATGGCGCGTCCTGTCTGGTTCAAAGTAATTCCACCCAATGTGGCAGTAATATCCATATATCCTACAGCAAGCGCCAGTGAACTGTTCTTTGTTATATTCAAATAAAAGGAAATCAAAGGTGGAATAATTACGCGCAACGCCTGCGGTAAAATGACGAGGTTCATAATAAGATTTGATCTAAGACCGAGGGCGCCGGCCGCTTCTGACTGACCTTTACCAACCGATTGAATACCCGCGCGGACGATTTCAGCAATAAAGGCCCCAGTGTAGATTGACAAAGCAAGCCATAAAGAAATAAGCGAGCCACGCGCCCAAATGCCACCTTTGAAATTAAACCCTTTCAATTCTGGGTATTCTAAGCCAATAGGGTTTCCCAACAGAAAAAAAATCGCCAGCGTTGGCACAAATAAAATTGCCAAGCTTGGCCAAAAAATGGGTACAACCATGCCATGTTCAAACAACGCTTTGCGCGCGTAGCGGCGGTAAAAGAATATTGCGATGAGCGATAAGATAAAAGTAGCTAAAACAATCGAACCTCCCTCATACAAAACTGGTTTTGGGATGTAGACTCCGCGACCCGTGAAGGCAAATGCGTCGAATAGCATTGTCGCTTCAGGATTTTCTCCTCTAAAAGCTCGTGGTTGTGGAAGCAATGCAACGAATATAGAATTAATTATTAATATCCAGATCAGTACGGGAACGTTTCTAAAAATCTCAACGTAAACCCCCATCAATTTACTTACTATCCAATTATTTGAAAGCCGTAAAATGCCCGCTGTTATCCCCAAAACTGTTGCTGTGATACATCCGAGAAAGGCAACAAGCAGAGTATTTAAAACGCCTACAAAAGCTGCCCGCAAATGGGTTGACTGGCTACTGTATTCAACAAGACGCTGGTTAATGTCATAACCTGCCGGCGTGCCTAGAAAATTGTATGAAATGTTTAGCCCAGCCGCAGCCAAATTCTGCACAAGGTTTTTGCCTAAATATGCTACGATGCAAATGAGAATAAACAAAGCGAAAAACTGAAATGTATAAGATCTGTAGCGCTTGTCATTAAGCAACATAGATGGTCGAAAAGCCTGCTTATAAGTAGGATTATAAGATACCATTTGATCGTTCAAACCTTAAAATATAAACATCGATGGACGTCGTTAGAGAGTTTACAGGCGCAATGCAATACAAAAAAGTAAAAATAAAAAAGGGCGCACGGACGCGCCCTTTAAAATATTCTATATTAATTAACGGAACGGAGGTGAGTAAATAAGACCACCATCAGTCCATTGAGCATTCAAGCCTCTGGCAAGTCCAATTATGGTTTCAGAACCTATATTGTTCTCGAAAATTTCACCATAGTTTCCACCTACCATGATCGCACGTTTTGCCCACTCACCGTCTAAGCCAAGCATCTCACCCAGATTTCCTTCTGAACCTAGCAGACGGTTCATTTCAGGATTATTTGTACCTTTAGACATTTCTTCGATATTGGCCGAAGTTATGCCCAATTCTTCTGCAGTAATCAACGCATTAAGAGTCCAGCGAACAACATCGCCCCAGTTGTTATCACCATGGCGAACCAAAGGACCTAGAGGTTCTTTCGACACAATTTCTGGCAACAATACATGATCACCGGGAACTTCGAAATTTGCACGTCGAGCAGCAAGCGCAGACGCATCTGTAGTAAAAACATCACAAGCGCCTGCGAGATATTGAGCGACTGCTTCGGAACCTGTTTCTACTGGGACAGCCTCGTAGCTCATGTTATTTGAGCGAAAGAAATCAGCCAAATTCAACTCAGTGGTTGTGCCAGTTTGGATACAAACCGTAGCCCCATCTAACTCTGTCGCCGAACTTACGCCTAGTGCTTTGGTAGCCATAAAGCCTTGACCATCATAGTAGTTAACGCCTGTAAATTCGAACTTCAGATCCACATCGCGGCTGAATGTCCATGTTGTGTTGCGCGCCAGCATATCGATCTCGCCAGAGGCCAAGGCTGTAAAACGTGTCTTACCCGTCGTTGGAACAAACTCAACAGCATTGCCATCACCCAAAACAGCCGCGGCAACTGCACGGCAAACTGCTACATCGAAACCCTGCCAAACACCATCGGCATCGGGCTGTGCAAAACCAGGTACACCTGTTGTCACACCACAATTCAATGTGCCGCGCGCTTTCACGTCATCCGCTGTGCCCGCAAATACGCTGCCAGCAGACATCGCTGCTAGGGTAACTGCGCCTAAAACTAAGGATTTTTTCATCTTTACCTCTTTCTGATGGTTGTCCCAAACTGGGACTTTTGATTAGAACGGTATGTCTAACCTCACATAATAACCCGCGCCAAAAGCACAAGTGATTCTGAAGTGTGGCCAATTTTTTACATTATCGTCAAGCAATCTATCACCAAAACCATGATTTGAATTGGCCCAAAGCTCCATCCCCCGCGCGCGCCGCCTATTTTTCAACCACAGCGTGTAAAAAAATCATATGCGGCAAGAAAATCAGATTTTTTCAGCGCGGCATGCGCGGCAGCCTCCTCATCGATTCCCCATTGTTCTTCCTGCCAAATTTCATCAATCCGGCATAATTCCCACGCCTGTTCAGGCTTAAGATGACCTTCTATAACCGCCAAAGCCGCAACCAAACTGCCCGGAAATGTCACCAGATCATGAAAAGCGGTTAACTGAAACGCTGAAAGGCCCTGCATCGGCACTGCCAAGTTCAAAACAGACTCTGGCGCTTGCGCCAGATAGGTCACCCCCGATGTGCTGTGTAAAATTGCGCCATATGTTTGCGCTGCCCACTCTAACAATGGATCCCACGCCTCCGCCTGCCGCATATTTAGCTCGGCCGGCTGCGCCGCGCGATAGCAGAGTAAATCGGTTTCACCATAAGCCGCCAACATGTTCAAAACATCTTGGAATTGGAGCGTCACCTTATCCAAAGCGGCATTGGCGCGGGGGGTATAGGGCATGGTTTCAGGGCGGACAGTTTCAATCTGCGCGCGCCATTCTGAGGCAACCGCCTCGGCCAAAGCCTGCGAGGGCAACGCCAAAAGCGTTTTTGCAGGGGTTTTAACCAAGCGGTCATCGAGCAAAACCGTATAGCCCACCTCTTGCTGCGCAATTTCAACCTGCGTCCAGAATCGTTTTTGCTGCCAATCAGCCATGATCTATGCTTTCATTATTTGAGAAATAAAGCCCGGCAACTCGGACACCGTTTGTGCAATATGCGTGCAACCAGAAAGCTGATGCGCCTTATGATAACCCCATGTCACACCAATCGCGTGCATACCTGCCGCGCGCGCCATATCTCTATCATAACTGGTATCTCCAATCATCACGGCGCGGCTTGCTTCAGTTCCGGTCTCCAATAAAGCCTGATGCAACATGCTAGGATGCGGTTTTGAGGGGTGCTCATCCGCAGTTTGCGTTGTGAGGAAATAAGAATGCAATTCGCTTGCCTCTAACAAGGCGTTCAAGCCTCTGCGCGAATTTCCCGTTGCCACCCCCAAGATAAACTGCGGATCCTGATGAAGCTGCCGCAAAAGGGGCAGGATCCCTGCATAAAAACCCGGATCTGATTGGTCTGCGCGCTGCCCGGCAAAATACTCTTTAAAGGCTTTTTCTGCCAAATCACGTTCCTCATGATCGACCTGCGGCACCAAGCGATAAAACACCTCTGGCAGCGACAGCCCGACGCAAGCCAAAACATCTTGCCGCGGCGGCATTGGGCGCCTGAGCACAGAAAAAGCGTGACCCATCGCACCAATAATATGGGCTTGGCTATCCACAAGCGTGCCATCAACATCAAAAACAATCAAAAATGGCGCCAAAACCTACCCCATAAAATCTTCAAACGGATCGTCTTCAATATCATGCGTGTCCCATTGAAACGTATCCCAAGTGCGCTGCATATGTTCGCTTAACGCAGCCGTGAAACTGATTGGTTTTTTATGAACAGGGTGTTCGATCCGCAAAAAGCGCGCGTGTAGATGCAGCTTACGGCTGATATCACCGCCCAGTTGAGCCCCCCAGCCATCGCCTAAATTGTCTTGGCTAGATCCTCCATATTTTCCATCGCCAATAATGGGATGGCCGATTTCCGCCATATGCGCGCGCAATTGATGCGTGCGGCCCGTGATCGGTGCCAAAGTCACCCATGCGCCGCGTTTGGCCAAAGCACTGAGCACACGATAATCGGTTAAAGCGCGTTTCGCGCCTTCAACAGAGGCCACATCACGTGGATGAACGCAGTGCATTTTTTCGCCCGCGCCCTTGGCACCATGACCAATAGATTTCACCAATCCATATTTGATAGTGCCCGATTTAGGAGCAGGCACTCCGGCCACCGCCGCCCAGTAGATTTTACGCGTTTCACGATGCCGAAACGCTTCCGTTAGCGCGCTGGCAGCCGCGCGATGACGCGCCAGAACCAAAATACCCGAGGTATCCTTATCTAAGCGATGCACCAAACGTGGCTTCTCATCATGACCAAAGCGCAACGCATCGGCCAGCCCATCCACGTGGCGATTTTGTTTGCTTCCCCCTTGCGTGGCCAGCCCCGGCGGCTTGTTCAACACGATGATGTGATCATCTTTATACAGAACAGCATTTTGTATCATCCGAGCATCCTGCGGGCTCACGCTGCGCGCAACCACCGCCCTCGGTTTCAAATCACTATCGGTTAGGGGAGGGATGCGGATCTCTTGGCCGGCGGCGATACGCGTCGAGGCTTTGCAGCGTTTGCCGTCAACGCGCAGTTCTCCTTTGCGGCACATCTGTTCGATGCGCGCTTGGCCCAATTGCGGAAAACAATGGCGCAACCAGCGATCTAACCTTTGATCAACGCTGTCTTCCTGAACCGTTAGTTTTTGTACTCCGCTCATACCGATACCAATCGCATTGCTATAAACCCTAGAAAAACCGCTACCAAACCGCCCAGAACGCTGCCACATATATAGGCAAAGGCAAATCCGAACCGCCCCATATCCAGCAGCTTCAGCAAATCCAGCGAAAACGCGGAAAACGTAGTGAAGCCGCCCAAAATGCCCACCATCAAAAACAGAGGCGCGACCTCACCCAACCGACCGGCGAAATAGGCAAAGGCCAGCCCCATCAAGAACGATCCGATCACGTTCACGCTTAGCGTGCCGTAAGGAAACGCCACCGTTTGAACCAAACAAAAACGCAAAAGCGCACCAATGCCGCCGCCACAAGCCACAAGAAGATAAACCATAGCCGTGCTCATCCGCTCTGCTCGCGCCAATGTCAAGCCAAAGCCGGATCACCGATCATCGCGCCGACGCGCTCTTAATTTATCGAAATAAGCAATGCGCTTTATCAGATCGCGTTCAAACCCCCGCTCAACCGGTTCATAAAACCGCAGCCGCGCTAACTCTTCCGGAAAATAATCCTGCCCAGAGAACCCGTCAGGGGCGTCATGATCATAAGCATATTCGGCGCCATAGCCTTGATCTTTCATCAACCCCGTCGGGGCGTTCAAAATATGCTTTGGAGGGGGCAGCGATCCGCCGCGCGAGGCGGCGCGGCGGGCGGCTTTATAAGCGCTATAAATCGCGTTCGATTTAGGCGCCAACGCCAGATAAGCCACCGCTTGCGCAAGCGCCAGCTCACCTTCCGGGCTGCCCAATCGCTCATAACTTTGCCAGGCCTCAAGGCAGATCCGTTGCGCATCCGGATCTGCCAAACCAATATCTTCGATCGCCATTCGCAATATGCGCCGCCCCAGATAACGTGGATCCTCGCCCCCCTCGAGCATGCGTGCCAGCCAATATAGCGCCGCATCCGGGTCAGAGCCGCGCACGGATTTGTGCAAAGCGGAAATCAAATTGTAATGGCCATCGCCCGATTTATCATATTGCGAAGCGCGGCGGCTGAGCCGCATTGCCAGAGCCTCTGCGCTGACCTGCGCTGAAACCGGCCATCCCAAAGTTTGTTCGATTAAGTTTAACAACATCCGGCCATCCCCATCGGCCATCGTAATCAGCAACTCTTTCGCCTCAGCGGTTAAAGGCAAGGCGCGGTTCAAAACGGCTTCAGCCCGCGCCATCAATTGCCTCAAGTCAGAATCCGCCAAGCGCGTCAGCACCAACACTTGCGCGCGCGATAAAAGCGCTGCATTCAGCTCAAACGAAGGGTTCTCGGTACTGGCCCCCACCAATAAAATCGAGCCGTCTTCAATATAGGGTAAAAACCCATCTTGCTGCGCGCGGTTAAACCGATGGATCTCATCCACAAATAATAATGTTCCACGCCCATTTTTATGCCGCAAACGCGCCGCTTCAAAACATTTTTTCAAATCTGCAACGCCCGAAAAAATTGCGCTGATTTGTTCAAAGAAAAGATCCGTATGATCAGCCAACAAGCGGGCTAATGTGGTTTTTCCCACGCCAGGTGGCCCCCAGAAAATCACCGACGTCAACTGTCTGGAGGCAAGCATCGCCCCCAAGGGCGCCTCCGGCGCCAATAATTGCGCCTGCCCGATCACCTCCTCAACGGTTTTCGGGCGTAAGCGCTCAGCCAAAGGAACCGGCCCCTGAGCCGCATCTGCATCGCTGGAAAAAAGGTCGCTCATAACCGAAACCGCAACGCCAAGCGCCGTGCTCCGCGCAAAACAACGATTTCGCCCCGGCCATTGGCCGCTCTTAATCTTCGGTCAATATCTTGAAGCTGTTCCAGCGCCTCTCCGTTCACCGCAAGGATCACATCGCCAACCCGCAACCCAATCCGCGCGCCCATTGGCCCAGTGTCTAAGATAACAAAACCAACGCTGGTCCAGCTTAATTTATAACGCTCTTGTATAGCAGGATTTACCGTGCTGACTTTAAGCCCTGATAAAATACTATTTCTAGACAACACGGTTTCGATCGCTGGCGGGATATTTGGCGCGGCGGATAATTCAACCGCAATCACACTGGCACGACCGTCTCGTAGGCGCGTTATTTCTGCAAATGCGCCCAAGCCTGTTACGGATAATCGATGCAGCATCTCTTCTGGTGTGGTCACTGCAGCACCATTCACATCCTTGACAATATCACCAATCTGAAAACCTGCTGCGCGAAATGGACTTTGCGGATGTAACTCGGTCAGTAAAACACCTTCATAGGGGCGCAAGCCAAGCGAATCGCTGATATCGGAGGTGAGTGTTTGCGTCTTCAATCCCGCCCAAGGCCGCTGAAACGATGACGCGCCAGCTCGTGCTTGCGCCACAAATTGTTCAACCAAACTGGCTGGGATTGCAAAGCCGATACCATTTGAGCCACCTGAGCGCGTAAGTATCGAGGTGTTGATGCCGATGAGCCGCCCCTGCATATCAACCAATGCCCCACCAGAGTTTCCTGGATTAATGGGCGCATCTGTTTGAATAAAATAACCGCGCTGATTGCCAATGGCTGCGCCTGAGCGTGCCAATCCTGAAATAATCCCGCTGCTGACCGTTTGGCCCACCCCGAATGGATTTCCAATCGCCAGCGCCAATTCACCAACTTCAACCGTTTCACTTTCTCGCAGCGTCAAAAACGGCAAATCGGGCGCTGCCAGCAATTGCAAAACGGCCAAATCCGCTATTTCGTCTCTTAACAAAACCTGGGCCTGATATTCACGCCGATCCTGCAAGACCACGCGGATTGTGGTTGCTTGGGCCACAACGTGATAATTCGATACGATCAAACCATCGCTCGACACCAATACACCAGAACCCAGTGAGTTTTCAATTTGAGGCCGCTGCGCACCAAAATTTTGGAAAAAATTGCCAAAAAAGGGATCATCTGCAAACGGACTGCGCCCACGCGTTTCCACCCGGCGCTGGGCATAAATATTCACCACAGCCGGCGCGGCAGCTCTCACCAAGGGCACAAAGCTCAAGGTCATCTCTGCACGCGATTGAGGCACCCTGTCACCCGCAACAAGGGGCAGCGCCACCCCAATCGCGAAGAGCCAAAGTAAAATCCCAAAACGCATTTTTTAACCTTTCAAACAGCCAGCCCCGAAGATATGCGCAAGCGCTCAGGAATTTACAAGATATCTTCTGAAAAACAAAAACCCCCGGCCAATAGACCGGGGGCAATACATGTTCTCAATCGCGAGGCTTAGTCCTGAGCAGCTTCCTCGGCGGCAACGCGGGCTTTGTCCGCCGCGCCTTTTGCATCGACATCACGATCTACAAATTCAATTATCGCCATTGGGGCCATATCACCATAGCGAAAGCCAGCTTTCATAATCCGAACATAACCACCTTGGCGCTCTTTGTAGCGTGGGCCTAATACATCAAATAGCTTTGTGACATATTGGTCTTCTTTCAACTGCGCGGCGGCCTGACGGCGCGCGTGCAGATCACCCCGTTTGCCCAATGTGATCAGCTTTTCAACGATCGGACGCAGTTCTTTGGCTTTTGGAACCGTGGTTTTGATCTGCTCATGTTCGATCAGAGATCCTGCCATATTCGCCCAAAGCGCTTTACGGTGTTCGTGGGTCCGGTTTAGCCGGCGGTATCCTTTTGCATGACGCATTTTTCATCTCCGATATTTTGCTTTGTCTGGCAGCCGATGCGTGTCAGCCACTCTCCTTGGGGCAGATGCCCTGTTTTCCCCGCATCAAGCGGGCATTAAATAGGCGGGCGCTACACCCGCCCTATTCTTAAAAATTATCTTCGAATTTCTTTGCCAGATCTTCGATATTATCCGGTGGCCAATCCTCGACATCCATTCCAAGATGCAAGCCCATGCCAGACAGAACTTCCTTGATTTCGTTCAGCGATTTGCGGCCAAAATTCGGCGTCCGCAACATCTCCGCTTCGGTCTTCTGGATCAGATCACCGATATAAACGATGTTATCATTTTTCAAGCAATTTGCCGACCGTACCGACAATTCAAGCTCATCCACTTTCTTCAACAGCAGCGGATTAAACTCGAGACTGTCTTCATCTTCGTTGCGACCCGCAGTTTCTGGTTCATCAAAATTCACGAAGATCGACAATTGATCCTGCATAATACGCGCTGCATAGGCCACCGCATCATCCGGCGTTAAAGAACCATCTGTTTCAACTTTCAAGGTCAATTTGTCATAATCAAGCACTTGGCCCTCACGGGTTGGCTGCACATCATATGATACTTTTTTGATCGGCGAATAAATCGCATCAATTGGAATAAGACCGATCGGCGCATCTTCCATTTTATTCTTATCTGCAGAGACATAGCCTTTGCCGGTGTTCACCGTCAGTTCCATAAACAAGTCTGCCCCATCATCTAAATGACAGATCACATGCGATTTGTTCAAAATTTCGATACCAGCGCTGTCAGAAATATCCGCGGCAGTGACCACACCGGGGCCTTTTGCGTTGATCGACAGGCGCTTGGGCCCTTCAACTTCCATCTTTAAGGCCACGCCCTTAAGGTTCAACACAATGTCTGTTACATCCTCGCGGACGCCGGCAACCGAAGAAAACTCGTGCAGCACATTGTCAATTTGCACGCTTGAAATCGCAGCACCTTGTAGCGAGCTCATCAAAACACGGCGCAACGCGTTGCCCAATGTCAATCCAAAACCGCGTTCCAATGGTTCTGCAACCAGTGTGGCCACGCGAGCCGGATCGTTTCCCGGTTTAATCTCTAATTTTGCGGGTTTGATTAATTCAGCCCAATTCTTATGGATCATGCGTCCCTCCATTCTTGCAACTGCCCCATGACCAAATAGCCAGTCGCGCCCGAGGTTAAAATCACAAAGCGAGGGCTGCCCGCGAGCACCCCTCATTCAAACATAGCACGGGTTTATACCCGACGGCGCTTAGGTGGGCGACAGCCGTTATGGGCCATCGGTGTCACATCGCGAATGGATGTGATGTTAAACCCAACCGCAGCCAAAGCACGCAACGCGCTTTCTCGCCCAGAGCCGGGCCCTTGCACCTCAACCTCAAGCGTTTTCACGCCATGATCTTGTGCTTTGCGCCCTGCATCTTCAGCCGCAATCTGCGCTGCATATGGTGTTGACTTGCGCGAACCTTTAAAACCCATCGTACCGGCCGAAGACCACGCGATCGCGTTGCCTTGCACATCAGAGATAAGGATTTTAGTATTGTTAAACGAAGAGTTCACATGCGCAACACCGGCTGCGATATTCTTGGAAACCTTCTTCTTGCCTGCACGGCGAGTATCTCGTGCCATAATCTATGCCCTTTCCTATTTCTTCTTGCCAGCGATGGCTTTGGCAGGGCCCTTCCGGGTGCGCGCATTGGTATGCGTACGCTGACCACGAACTGGAAGGTTACGACGATGGCGCAGACCACGATAACAACCAAGATCCATCAAGCGTTTGATGTTCATCTGTGTCTCGCGGCGCAGGTCGCCCTCAACCGAATAATTGGCGTCAATATGCTCGCGCACTGACAGCACTTCTGAATCGCTTAATTCATTTACACGACGCGCTTCGTCAATATTGACGGCTTCGCAAATGGCTTTGGCCGAAGACAGGCCAATTCCGGTGATATAGGTAAGGGCGACTGGAACCCGCTTATGCGACGGGATGTTTACGCCGGCGATACGTGCCACGTTATATTTCCTTTTCGTTGCGGTTCCGTAATCCCGGAACCTTTTTTCACAACGTCCGATCGCCTGCCTTGGCCGGGACCGAAGCTGTCTCAGGTAATCTTGCAAATAGAAACGTTTATCTGCAAAACTAGTTCAGTTCAGAAGTGTCAGCACCTAAGAGGATTCAAAGACCCAGTCAAGCCCAAACCTTTGATCAATTCAAGATGTTGGCGATTTCAGATTGAACCGTATCAATGCTGGCAAGACCATCCACCGATACCAGCTTGTCATGTGCAAAATAATACCCAAGAAGCGGCGATGTTTTCTTGTAATATTCCATCAAACGTTGACGCAAGCTTTCCGCGTTATCATCCGCGCGGCGGCTGAACTCGGTGCCGCCACAATTGACACATTTCCCGTCGGCAGGCTGAGGTTTGGTGATGTCATGATAGACTTCACCGCATGAAGCGCATGTAGAGCGCCCTGTGATACGCGCCACAAGAGCCACATCATCCACTTTCATCTCGATAACCGAATCCAGCGATTGGCCACATTCTGTCAACAGGGCGTCGAGCGCCACGGCCTGCCCCAAAGTACGGGGGAACCCATCAAAGATAAAACCACCAGCATTGGCCTGTGACAGTTTTTCGCGGATCAACCCAATCACAATGTCATCGGTGACCAAATCCCCGCGGGCCATCACCTCTGCCACCTTCAGACCCATCTCGCTACCGCTGCTTTTGGCATCGCGCAACATATCGCCAGTCGACAGCTGTACCATGCCGCGGGTGTCAACAAGATGTCGCGCCTGCGTTCCTTTTCCTGCACCAGGCGGACCTAAAAGAATGATGTTCATCGACGAGCAGGTCCTTTTTTCCGGCGCGCCTTGCCTTTGCCGCGCAGCTGCGATTTCTGGATAAGGCTTTCATACTGATGTGCCAGCAAATGCGATTGAACTTGCTGAATCGTGTCCATTGTCACCGACACCACGATCAAAACCGATGTCCCACCAAAATAAAACGGAATCGCCAGTTGGCCGCGCAAAATCTCAGGCAAAAGGCACACGGCAGCAAGATAAGCTGACCCCAAGACCAGCACGCGGTTCACCACATATTCAAGATGCTCAGCCGTTTTTTGCCCGGGGCGAATACCGGGGATAAAACCGTTCTGGTTCTTGAGATTATCGGCCACATCATCTGGCTTGAACGAGACATTGAACGTGTAAAAATAGGCGAAGAACACGATCATAGCCGTAAAAAAGGCAAGATAGAGTGGCTGACCGGGGCCAAAATATGCCAGAATCGTCGACATAACCGGGCCGGTTTGCGACCCTGAAAACGTACTGACAGTGGTCGGCAAAAGCAGCAATGAACTGGCAAAGATCGCCGGAATCACGCCGGCCGGGTTCACTTTTACAGGCAGGTGCGAATTTTGCCCCTCCATCACCTTCATGCCAACTTGACGGCGCGGATATTGGATGATGATTTTGCGCAGAGAGCGTTCCATGAAAACCACGAAGGCGATTGTCGCAATCACCATCACAATCACGCCTACAATAACCGCCGGGCTGATCGCACCAGAACGTCCAGAGGCAAAGAATTGCGCCAAAGCAGAGGGAATTTCAGCAATGATGCCTACGAAAATGATCAACGAAATCCCATTGCCAATGCCGCGGGCTGTGATTTGTTCGCCCAGCCACATCAGAAACATCGTACCGCCCACCAGCGTGATCAGGCAAGACACGCGGAAAAACATACCAGGATCGGTAACCAAATCACCTGCTTCTAAGCTGGCCGCCAATCCGTAGGCCTGCAACGTGGCTAGAAAGACGGTTCCATAGCGCGTGTATTGGTTGATTTTCTTACGGCCTTGTTCGCCCTCTTTTTTAAGCTGTTGGAGATGCGGTACGGTTGAACTGAGCAACTGAATAACGATGGACGCCGTAATATAAGGCATGATGTTCAGCGCAAAAATCGTCATCCGGCCGAGCGATCCCCCCGAGAACATGTCAAACATGCCGAGGATACCGCCCGCGTTGCGGGTGAAGATTCCGGAAAGCGCCTGGGGGTCAATCCCCGGAACCGGAATATACGTCCCCAGCCGGTACACAACCAGCGCACCAAGGGTGAAAAGAAGCCGCTGTTTGAGGTCAGTAGCCTTGCTGAAGGCTTCAAGCCCCATTCCTCCAGCCATTCTTTCCGGGGACCGTGCCATTACTATTCAGCACCCTCTGCTGATCTGATGTCAGCATCACTGTCATTGGCGGGGGCCCGCATCGGGACTGAACCACCAGCCCTTTCCACGGCGGCAACCGCACTGGCCGATGCGCCCGTGACTTCGATTGTAACCTTGCTGGTAATCTCGCCA
>OZSS01000513.1_pt1 | contig 18446 bp, 15 predicted proteins | sample 1779911 | NCBI WGS metagenome assembly OZSS01 (sample SAMEA2603589, study PRJEB24840) | metagenome | biome: Water; feature: Photic zone; material: Seawater sample | place: Mediterranean Sea | collected 2013-11-12 | depth 10 m | reverse complement strand
GAACCAGAGTGAATGTTACCGAATCCCTCACCACCGGCCTCACCAACCTGTGGTGAACCTGAAACCGCCGTTTCAACAAACGTGGCGTTACCAATCTGTTTCAAACCGTTTTGGTTGTTAAAGTTCGCCAAAACAATTTTACCCAAGGGGCGATTTTCACCGTTGGTGTAGTTGGCGCGCAATAAGCCAGTGGCATCAATATCCAACCCGTCCAATCGACCGGATGTAAAACCATCCTGCGTCAAATCGTTTACAGAAAATGGCTGCGAAAGCTGCGTTGAAGCGCTGTAATCTACATCAAGCGAAATTGAAAAACCTGCCGCCTGTTGTTCATAATGCACACGGTTTAAAGGGCTAATGATTTGACCAGTTTTATCGAAGGTTAATTCGCCTTCATCAATGTAAAGCGGATAGTAATCTGTTACCAAATTATCTGGCGGTGTTTCAACAATTTCACCCGCAGCGTTCACGAAAAGCGGCACGCCCGCATCATTTGTGGCTTGCACTAAGTTTACAATTGTTGGAACTGATCCAACACCCAAAGGCACATCATCAAGGCCCAATTTTGCGGCCCCTTTCACCTTAATTGTGGATTGGTCACCTGTTGTGCCCGTTGTAAACACAAAATTGTTTGTATCAGTTTGATATTTTACTGTCACACCACCTACAACCTCACCAGTCTCAGCATCTGAGATTTGGTTAATTCGCGTTTGTAATTCAGAAGCCAGCGTTGATCCAACATAATTTCCAGACGGCACTTCAATAATACCACTAATACCGTTCACGGAAACGTTGAACACATTCGCATTACCCGCGGTAGAAAGCGAAAAGATTTCATTTAGTGGTTCTGTTGCAGATGCTCCAATCGCAGAAGCTGGCTGAGACGCTAAACCTCTAGCTTCGTCAAAATTAGTTTGGCCATGCGAGCTCGCTCCGACCCCCATCAGACCATTATTGCCATTTCCCATATATCGGGTTGCCGTATCAAAAGATGAATTCACCACCGAACCATCAGTTTCATTAATACTGTAACGACCAACTTGGATGTTAGACGCATTTTGATCTGAGCCGACACCTAGTGCGCCGTTTGCAGATATATCTTCACCGGTTGTACCACTCATGAATGTAAATGTTTTTGTATCACTATTATAAGCGACACCTGCACCAAATCGTTTGGCGTTGATCTGCATCTCACCACCATCAGCCACGAAAGATTCGGCTGAAATCACCGCAGTGGAGCTGATCTCAGTTTGCTGAGACGTATCCGAGGCTGGAATACCTAAATTGTTTGTACCATCGGCATCAGATGCCCCATAAACTTTGAATGCACGGAAATTCGAATCTGTTCCTGGCCCAATCGCAGTGTGGTTTACGCCAAATTGAAAGCGCTGATTAACTGAGTCATAACTTATCTTGATTGGCGGATTCTTCTCATCCACCCAGACAGTTGAATTGGAAAAATTACTTTCGTCTAATCCTAAACTAGCTAAAGTTGTAACACCTCCCAATCCAGCGGATTCAAGGCCAGAAAATACTTCGTCATGAGTAATTAGTTTTGTTGAAGGAGTGACTGTAGCGTTTGCACCTCCACCAGTATCTGCATTTCTTGCTGTAGTGGCTGAAGAAATTCCGACAAAAGTCTGTCCAGCAGTATATGTCACAGAGTTATACACTACCGAAGCTCCAGATACAGTATACACTGATCCTTCAGCAATTGGAGTAGTGCCTGCTCCGGCGATTGTTGCCGCAGCAGCAAAACTTCCCATCGCCTCACCAGCAACAGCGGTAAATGTCTGTCCAGCCGTATAGGTTTGGGAGTTGTATGATAATGAACCTGACACTACTTTGAAAGTTTTGCCGGTTTCTAATGTAGGCGTAACAGTGCCGTCATTGGATCCACCAGTATTAGCATTTGCTGCAGTAATGACGCCAGAAACTCCAACAAAAGTCTGACCAGCAGTGTAAGTTACAGAGTTGTACACCACCGAATTACCAGAAACAGTATATGTCAAACCTTCAGCGATAGACGCAGTACCTGCACCTGCGACAGTTTGAGCTTGTGCAGCTATTATTGGCTTAACTCTACCGGTTCCAGATAAAGTGGTGACATTTGATGTAAAGATTGTCCCTAAACCAGAAGCGCCAGTATCACTATCTGAAGCCGCTGCAGTGATGGTAGCTGACGTCGCCGCATTAAAATCTGACGTGCCAACGTTTGTCACATAATATTCTTGCCCCGAAACCAGGGAATTTGAGTCCACAACATTTATTGCGCCAGCATTGGCTTCATTGTGTTTAAATGAATGGGTTGCAGATGAAGTTTCACGCAAGATTATTTTCATATTGTTGTAACTGTTCACGGCGCCTTGTGGTTTTAAATCTGCTCCTTCAAAAAATGCTTCTACGTCTGTCGATTCATCACTTAGGATAAATGCCGAGCTGAAAGTATCGGCTGCCGCCGTCGAACCATCGGTTAAGGTAAACCCACCGTCTGGAAATCCTTCACCTGTAGTATTAATCGTAATAGTTTTTTGAGCACTAGAGCTATCAATGCTCAAAATAGTCAGTTCACGGCCATTGATAGTTTCATTTTGGTTCACGAAATCACCCGCAAGACGCACAACCTCACCTACGGAGAAATTAGAAGTTTCATCAACATCTATCGTAAGCAGGTTATTTGATGAGTCATAAACGACATCCCCACCGGCTGATACTGCCGTTCTGTTATCGTATACTGAAAGATTAGGCTCTTTATTGTAGTACGAATACGCAAGATGACGTTGAGAGCTAGCACCAGTAGTGGCAGTTCCAGTAGATGTATAATCGAATGAAACAACGTCCGTATTTTCATAAATACTACTCATTTGCCCACCACTTGAGCGGGTGAACAGATTAGCGTTTACGCCAAGATCACCTGTTCCATTGATAACATAATTGTTCATTGTATCTATAATGCGTACCTGAGCGTGGGCTAGGTACTCCTCACGAGTAAAGTCAGGCGAAGAACCAGCAGTATCAATGCCAACCTGCTCAGTCACATATGATTTTTGCAGCAAGTCTATAGATACAGGTGTAGATAGGCCACTCAATGTACCATCACCTGTATTAAGAGTGTAAAAATCAACAGTTAACGTATCATCAACATTTGAGCGAACCTGCAATTTATTATCATCTCCATAAGCGTCATTGATTGCCCGCTCTACTTCTTCTGCAAGCTGAGTAGCGTTGTAGAAACCAGGTCGCAGATCAATGCTTACTGGCACATCGCCATCATCTACATTTACTAAAAGAAAATCCTTGCCCCAGAAAATCGAACTGTCGCTATTGCCCGCTTCCCGCGTAGCTTTAAACTTCATAGGGTCGTTAGTAATTTCAATAAGTTTGTTTCCCTCTTCGCCGAAATCAAAGCTACTCTGTCCACCAGTCAGTTTTGCTGGTTGAGAGGGGATTGTCTGGTTCAAATCATCTTTGCGATAAAGCGCCGAACCCTTTCCTTCAGCAAAAAAGTTATCATCTGGAATATTTGCGACCGTTGTTTCATTGCCAAACCGATCGATATAAAGTTGTTCTCCATTATCGTTCACTGCCGCAACCAGATCAGGGTTAATAATCGTTTCATCAATGACCAAGCGTGTATCGTATTTATTGGTTGGATCAGCGGCCGTAGCGGCTTGAGTTTTGATAAAATATACGGTTGCAATGGTTGGGTTTCCCAAGTCATCAAAGATGGTTAACGAGGTCGAGTTGGTAAAACTTTCAGGATCCGAAGTGCTAAATTGATATCCTTCCGCAAATTTTGGATTATCCGTAATCACCGGCGCATCCGCCGGCAGGTTGATCGCCAAATCGATGTTACTTGTCGCTTTTGGTTCACCCGAGGTCACCGGCAATTGCAAGGGCACCGCGTCATTGATGGTTTTCGATGTCACAGATCCATCTTCGTTCACCGGATAGGTCAGCAAGAACTGCCCTGTTGAATCAACAACGTTTCGGTTGTTATCCACGTTGAAAGAACCGTTTCTCGTATAAACCACCTGGCTTGATGTTAACGAAGGTTTCAACGCAAAGAACCCCTGGCCAGAAATCGCCAAATCAAGCGCGTTCAATGAGGCCGCAATGTTACCCTGGGTAAACTGTTGTTTAACACCTTTCAAGATCGAACCAGAACCAATCGATGAAGAAGAGTTCTGCAATGGAGACGTCGCGAAGATATCCCCAAATTCAGCCCGGCTTCGTTTAAAGCCGGTGGTTCCGACGTTCGCAATGTTGTTTGAGGTAGCGGCGATATCAGCCTGCGATCCATTTAATCCGGTAAGTGCGGTATAAAACGACATCTGTTAGTCTCCCTTAACCCTGGTAACGTCTTCGATTACATCCGATACCGCAGAACATTTGCGGCATCGATGGTTTGATTATTCTCTAATTCAAGATTGGTGGCGCCGGTGTCTTTGTTCAGCTCGGCCCCAATCACTCTGGCGAATAGGTTTGGCTGTAGGCTTTCCATGCCTTCGCCATAATTCACCATCACATCCACACGGATGTTTTTATTGCCATCCCGATAGGCTTGCGGCAGGTCGGTCCATTGGAAGCCAATCATTCCAGAAGCTTGTGGTCCCATTGTTTGCTCTTCAAGCAATTCATTGGTGGCAGCGTCATAAAAATTCACCCGCGTATCAACCGCGGTTTTATCCAGCTCGAACACCCCGTGTAATTCGCCATTTGCATCGGCTGAGGTCATGTCACCGGGCACCAAAACCGAATGGCCCATCACGTTCGAAATCGAGGCAACGCGAAGTTGTTGAACCTCTGCGGCCATGGCTTTCATCGAGCTGGCCATTTCCTCAATACCAGTCACGGTCGAAAACTGAGCCATCTGCGCGATGAAATCGCCATTATCCATTGGAGCCATTGGATCCTGATTTTGCAATTGAGCTGTCATCAGTGTCAGAAAATCTTCTTGCCCCAATTTATCACTGGATTCGTTTACAACATCGCTAGCGCTCTTAATGCCCAGCTTGTCGAGGATCTCTTTTTGCGTTTGCGCGCTTGGGTTATTGCCGATTTCCATCATTTACACTCCAGCTTATTTGCCCATATCGATCGTACGCATCATCAAGGCGCGCATAGTCGATAGAACTTCCAAATTATTTTGATATTGCCGACTGGCTTCCATCATCTCGACCATTTCTTCATCCGAATTGATCGGGGCTTTATACACAAAGCCATCTGCATCCGCGCTCGGGTGACCTGGTTCATAAAGCTTTTCTGCTTCACGCTCTAACGCTACAATTTCCTCCGCGGTAACGCTTGCCATCCCATCATTTTCATATTTATCGCTAAAAACGGTTTCAAAAACTGGACGGATTGGTTTGAAAGCTTCTTCCGGCCTGCTTGCCTTGCTTTCCATATTGGCAAGGTTTGAAGCAATCGTATTCAGGCGCACCATCTGCGCGCCCATCGACCGACCTACAACGTCAAATATGTTTTTAATATTGCTCATCATTCGCCCTTTATCGCCGTCATCAAGCCACTAAGCCGCTTGTTGAGAAAGTTTAGAGACGAGATGTATCGCAAAGAATTTTCCGAAAACTCCATCTGCTCAACCGCCATTTCTACCGTGTTGCCATCGGCAGATGGATTCATTGACTGACGAAACTTTAGCTTCTCAGAGGAGGCCGCACCGCTGAAACCAAAATGCTGTTCATACGACCTTTTCAGCATACCTTCACCCGCTTTGGCCTTTAAAACCTGTTCAAAATCGATATCACGCGCCTTGAAACCCGGCGTTGCCGCATTGGCTATGTTTGAACCAATGATCATGTTCCGACGCTCGCGCAGTTTAAGCGCATCGGCGTTGAAGCTAATATAATCCTTGAGAACTTGCATATTCTAACGTACGTTCCTGCCAAACTTTGTTTCAGGAAGAAACTTGCAAGTATTGTGCCAAAATGGAGATGTTGGTTATGGCCAAGCCCCGGCAGCCCGCAAAAAAAACCGCCCCAAAGTCAAAAAAAGCTTCGGCAGGGACGCCCGACTTTGATTTGGGGAAACTGCTGGCAGAAAAACTGAACAAGCAGCCTTTGGGAAAATCTCTTTCAGTTCTGGAACAAATTTACCAAGATATTGACAATCTTACGATGCGCTTGGATGTGTTGATCTACCGTATCCAAATTTTGAAAAAGCGAACTCTGGAGCTAAAACGTGGTGAGTTTATAGATATGGGCGAAGTTCTCAATCTATTAGAAGGCACCGAGACCAATCTGGCAGCAAAAGCCAACCTGATGGCAAAAGCCGCCGGCGATGCAGCTAGTGAAGCGCCGGCAGTACAAGAGGATGCACCCGTCGAATGGGTGAAGCTAAAACTTCTTAAGGAAACCGAAATTAACGGTATAAAGCTTTCCGCTGAGTCGACAGTTGCCGTTGAACAAATAGCCGCAAAACAACTTATCGAGGATGGCATGGCCGAGGCGGTCGAAGAGCCCGCGGAAGAAACTGCATAAAATGCACCTAGCGCGATGAAATCTTTTTTGACATTAGCGGTTATCCTCTCTGTTGCCATTGGCGTATTTTACGCCGTGACCTCATCCAACCTGCTGGTGCGCTATTCTTATGACGTATATGCCTGCGCATCGCCATCTGGAGAAACCATTGAACTGACATTTAACGATATCAAAATCGGCGAGAAAGTCATTCTCAACAACGCAAATGGCGAAAGCACGCTTGAAATTTTACAAGCATCCCAAGAAAGCGTAATGTTCAAAAAACGAAGCGAAACCTTTACGCTGGAGCGCGTAGAGAAGCGGTTGCTGCGCGAACTAGACGCGCTGGTGTCAATTTTATATTGTGACGTTTCAAGTTTTCGGATGTAAACTAAACAAAATACCAATTTCTCCGTTAACAACCTAAAGCGAGGGAAGATCAAGTGGCAAGTACAGGCAGCTCGACATCCGGCACCACCACCACTGGCAGTGAGATCATATCCAGTGTGAACAAAAAGTCTGGCTCAGGGATTGATTTGAAAAGCTTGGTTACGGGGCTTGTTAACGCGGAAACATCCGTTGCCCAATCTCAGATTACCAAAAAGGTTGAAAGCACGAACCTTGCGATCTCGGCCTTTGGAACATTGACATCAAAGCTCGACACCTTGAACACCGAGCTGACAACGTTGAAAAGCAATACAGCGCGCTCAGTCGCCAGTTCAAATACCGCCGTTATCCTATCTGTCACAGATGAAACGATCGCAAACGATGTGTATTCTGACATTGAAGTCTCAGCGCTGGCAGCCGGTCAAGTCACAACCTTTGATTTGACCCACGCGTCCTTGCTCAATTCAGGGTCGCTTAGCGCCTCAAGCACAATCGACACTGGCACAATAAGTCTTACAATCAACGGAAGCAGTACAAATATTACCATTGGATCATCCAATAATACGCTGCAAGATTTGGTAGATGAAATTAACGCAATCACTGGCATGCAAGCCACCTTGGTCGATCAAACCGGCAGCGGCGGGTTGGCCCTGATCGTACGCTCAGACACTGGAACAGCGAACGCTTTTTCACTGAGCAGCTCAGATGGGTTACAAGAGTTCAACACGTCCGGATCCGATGCGAGTTCAAGCCCAATAACACTGACCCAAGCGGCTGCGGATGCCGCCTTTACGGTGGATGGATTATCTGTGACGCGCTCGTCAAATTCGGTCACCGATTTGTTTGGCGGATATCAGCTGGATCTGACGGCCGTGACATCAGATGCCGTAACCATTGCATCATCGTTAGAAACAGACGATGCCAGCACGCGGATGCAAAGCTTTTTAGACAGTCTGAACACTATTAAATCATTCCTCACCGAAGAAACAAAACGTGGCCTAAACGGCGCAGAGCCGGGGGTATTGGCCGGCGATGTAACGGCCCAATCCATCCTGCGTAAATTATCCTCATTGACCACAACGGCAATCACAGGGTTTGGTGGCACGGATTATTATCTGGCAAATTTAGGTGTGCAAACCGAAAGAAATGGCAGCCTCTCTTTAGATGAAGATGCGTTTGAAGCCGCGATCACCGCCAATCCAGACATCTTGGATGTAGTGTTTTCTTCAAAATATTCTTCCAGTATTGCAAATCTGACAGCCAGCGGTATCAACGCTTACCCGCCCGAGGCAGGGGCCTATAGTTTTGCCTATTCAAGCGGCAGCACGGCCACCTTAAACGGGGAAACCTTAACCGCAGTTACGAATGGCGATAGCCAAAAAGTCTTCACCGGCACCACTGGCGATGCGGATAATCTCAGCGTCACGCTGGTTACCGATACCGCAACAAGCGGAACAGTATATTACGGACGAAGCTTGATCGACACGCTGCAGGATTATGTCACATCTCTCACCGCCTCTTCGGGTGATATTAAAACCCGCACCAACGCGCTAAATGAAGACATATCAAACTTTGCGGATGATCAAAGCGATCTAGATGCAAAAATCGAGGCATTGACCAATGATTATAACACCAAATTCGGCTCAATGGAGGCCATGGTCACGCAGCTCAATAAGACCGGCGAATATCTAACGTCTATGATGGATGCATGGAATAAGAAAGACTAGAGCTGCCAGAGGCTTCTCCTGTTTCGCCCAATTTACATGCTGTGCTGCCTTTTTAAACCTTGCAACGCTGTTAAGATAAAAGTTCCGCGCTCGGTTTTAAAAAACTCCGCTTAACATGAGGTGCCGATTAACCCACAGACAATTTTGGCGTCACAAACCCTTAATAGGGCCGGGATTTAGTAAAACATTAGGTCTTGGGCATTATGAAGCATCACCGCGCCCAAAATTCGGCGCATCTGTATCTTGACCGGCTTCGATTATACCGCGTCGAATTTCTCGGGTTCGGGTAAAATACGCATGTAAATGATCACCATCTTCGGTTCGAATAGCCCTTTGAAGCGCAAATAACTCTTCTGTGAAGCGGCCAAGGATCTCAAGCGTCGCCTCTTTATTGCTTAAAAATACATCCCGCCACATCGTTGGATCAGAGGCTGCAATGCGCGTGAAATCGCGAAATCCCGCGGCTGAATATTTAATCACCTCGCTATCGGTGACGCGGCCCAAATCATCCGCCACACCCACCATCGTGTAGGCGATAAGATGCGGCGTATGGCTGGTAACGGCCAAAACGCGATCGTGATGATCGGCATCCATAAAATCAACGTTAGACCCCATCGCAAGCCATAAGCGATGTAGCGCATCAACAGCCTCTTTGCTACTATTCTCAGTGGGCACGATTAAACACCAGCGATTGTCAAACAAACTGGCAAATCCGCTTTCAGGGCCCGAATGTTCGGTGCCGGCCAAAGGATGCGCAGGCACAAACTCAACCCCATCAGGCACATGCGGCGTCACCGCATCAATCACCCCCCGCTTTACCGACCCCACATCGCTTAACGTGGCGCCTGGCTTTAACGAAGGTGCAATCTCGGCCACCACATCGCCCATAGTGCCGACGGGCACGCAGAGCACCACCAAATCTGCAGTTTCAACCGCTTTACTGGCGCTGTCATAGACGCGATCGCACAGGCCGATGCGGCGCGCTGTCTCGCGGGTTTTTTCAGATCGGGCATAGCCCACCACCTCACCGACAACGCCGCTGCGCTTTATAGACCAATACATCGAAGAGGCAATCAATCCCAAGCCGATCAAAGCCACGCGCTGATAGATTTGGCTCATGACACGGCCCCTTTAAACTGAGTAATTGCCTCTGCAACGCGCTGACAAGCGGCTTCATCACCAATTGAAATCCGCAAGCAATTGGGCAATTTATATCCTGCCACCCCGCGCACAATCAGGCCTTGCGATTTCAAATAGCGGTCGCAGTCTTCCGCCTCTGACCGCGACTGAAACCGCGCCAGAATAAAATTGGCTAAAGAGCGATCAGAAGGAACGCCTTGCGCGTCTAAAGCCTGCGCCAACCATGCGCGTAAACGGTTGTTTTCATAGCGGCATTTTTGAACATAGGCTTGATCTTTGACCGCGGCTTCAGCCGCTGCCAATGCCGGCGCGGATAAGTTGAAAGGACCGCGGATCCGCGACAGGGTTTCAATCACAAAATCGGCACCATATCCCCATCCCACGCGCAGCCCGCCAAGCCCGTAAAGCTTAGAAAAGGTCCGGGTCATAAACACATTCTCATGCGCCTGAACAAGCTTTGCGCCCCCGTCAAACCCCTCCACATATTCGACATAAGCGCCATCCAGCACGCAAAGCACATGCGCAGGAAGCCCCTCTACCAGACGCTGTATTTCGCGATCCGCCACCATCGTGCCGGTTGGATTATTGGGGTTGGCTAGAAACACCAAGCGCGTACGCTCGCTGCAGGCGGCCAATATTGCGTCAACGTCCGTGTGACGATCGCGCTCGGGTACCTCAACGGGCGTGGCGCCAGCGGCCAAGGCAGAAATGCGATACATCGCAAACCCGTGTTCGGTATGGATCACTTCATCGCCCGGCCCTGCAAACGCTTGGCAGAGCAATGTGATAATTTCATCGCTGCCCACGCCGCAAATCAAGCGCTCGGGATCCAGATCATATTCGGCGGAGATCGCCGCGCGTAAACCCGCATGATCTGTCGAGGGATACCGATGTAAATTAAAAGAGCTGCGCCGAAAAGCCTCTATCGCAGCATCAGAGGGGCCGAATGGATTTTCATTTGAGCTCAGTTTAACCACGTTGCTCACGCCCTCAATATGAGAGGAACCACCCTGATAAAGCTCGATTTGGCTGATCCCAGGCTGCGGTAAAATTTTTGCCATGCTCATCCTCCATCTCTCTTTCTTCTTAACGATACCCTGAAACCAACACCAGCGCCAAAACGTAAAAGGCCGCAGCAGTTTCCTGCCACGGCCCCAAAAAGGAATGCGCTTTGTTTAATTCTGCGCGTAATATTCGATCACGAGGTTTGGTTCCATCATCACCGGATATGGCACATCGCTTAAGCTCGGAGTACGCACAAATGTGGCAGACATTTTAGAATGATCTGCGTCCACATAATCTGGCACATCGCGCTCGGCCAATTGGGTGGCCTCGATCAAAACCGCGATCTGACGGGACTTTTCGCGCACTTGAACAACATCGCCCTCTTTTACACGATATGACGCAATGTTAACGCGGCGACCATTCACGGTCACATGACCGTGGTTCACGAATTGACGCGCGGCAAACATCGTTGCTACGAATTTTGCGCGATACACTACCGCATCCAAGCGCCGTTCCAGCAGGCCTACAAGGTTCTCGCCTGTATCGCCTTTGATCCGCTCGGCTTCGGCATAAATCCGACGAAACTGTTTCTCGGTCAAATCGCCATAATAGCCTTTTAGCTTTTGCTTTGCGCGCAGCTGCAAACCGAAATCACTCAGCTTGGCTTTACGGCGCTGGCCATGCTGACCTGGGCCATATTCACGGCGATTTACGGGGGATTTGGGGCGACCCCAAATATTTTCGCCCATGCGGCGATCAATTTTATGCTTGGCAGACGTGCGTTTGGTCACGGCTGATCTCCTTCTGTTAATTGTCGAAGGGCGTTGTCCTCTGAATTGCTTCCGACAGGCATCCCCTTGCGGGGGCCACCAACACCAATTATGACGCGCTTATATCCGCCCAGAGGACAGAGTCAATCCTGCACCTCTATTTTTTATTGGGCGAATTTTCAATGCAGGAAGCCGACTGTAACGCCACCTGCGAATGGCGAAAACACCCCACCAAATGATCATTCACCATCCCCGTGGCTTGCATAAACGCATAGACGATTGTCGGACCACAAAACTTAAATCCCTCGGCCTTTAAATCTTTTGAAATTTGCGTGGATAAGGGCGTGTAATTGGGCACCTCGTCTAAACTTTCCCAATGGTTTATCACAGGTGCAAACTGCACATAGGCCCATAAAAAATTGGCAAAACCCACGCGCTGTTCGATTTTCTGCCACACCCTTGCGTTCGAGAGGGCTGCCTCAATTTTACCTCGATGCCGGATAATCCTGGGGTTTTGCAGCAATCTGGCAACGTCTTTTTCGGACCAGCTTGCCAATATATTGGGATCAAAACCAGCAAAGGCTTCGCGAAAATTATCCCTTTTTTTCAATATCGTGATCCAGCTTAATCCGGCTTGGAACCCATCCAAAATCAGTTTTTCCCAAAGCGCCCAGCTATCGGTTTCTGGAACGCCCCATTCCGTATCGTGATAGGCACAATATATCGGATCTTGCCCGTGCCAACCGCATCGCGACCGATCTTCCATTTTATTCCCTTACCTTTTTTGCTTTGTTAGAGGTTGGTTATCTAATTTTTTGCAAGCTTTGTTCGGATCCAGAATGGAGTAAATCATGCAAATCGGCAATCCTCTGGATATGTCCAGCGAAGACAGGTCTCCTTTAGCCTTCGCAAACGCCCAAAATGAAAAAAACATCCTGCGCAGGGTGGTCCGCGCTGTAAACCAAAACGACACCGTGCTTGCCTTCCAGCCGATCGTCAAAAGCGTAGAGCCCAATTCAATTTTCTGCTTTGAGAGGCTGGCTCGGATCCCCGAGGCTTCAGGCCAAATTATACCTGCGTCGAAATGTATGCCACTGATCGAAGAGTTAGAGATCGCGCGTACCATCGATTGCCATGCCCTTGCCCTTGGCTTGAGGCGCCTGCGCGATCATCCGAACCTATACCTTTCGATTAATATGTCTGCGTGCTCGATTGGATATCACAAATGGACTGATAATTTATCAAAGGCGCTGCAGCGCACCCCCTCTATCGGCAAACAGCTTATTTTGGAAATCACCAAAAATTCTGCGATGCGGCTCCTCGAAATTGTGATTCCTTTCATGCGCGATTTATCGCAACGCGGGGTTGGTTTTGCGTTGGATGATTTCGGGTCCGGGGCCACATCTTTTCGATATCTCAAGGATTTTCAGTTCGATTTTTTAAAAATTGACGGGCAATTTTTCAAAGATGTTGAGCATAATGCGGACGATCAGGTTTTGGTGCACGCGTTATTGTCCATCGGGCGCCATTTTGGCATGTATACGATAGCCGAGGCGGTTGAAACATCCGCAACAAGCGCTTGGCTAAAGAAGAATGGCGTAATATGCCAGCAAGGATATTTTTTCGGACGCCCAACGCTGAGGCTCGATTGGCCAGGAGCCGAGATCGCGTAGCGAGAACTCCGCCCAGTTCCCTTGCGCATCTCTAAAAATCGCGTTGATAAGACATATTACATGTTCGCTTTTATACCGCGTTAAGTGGCATCAGCGCGCTCGATTTCTGCAAAATGCAATCTTTTGTTGCTGCGATGCAGCATATGCTTTAAACAGCCGCGCAAGCACGTTCAATTGTTTTATCAATGCAAATTTGGAGACCACCATGATCAATGTCGTAATCGCCTCTGCAGCCCGTACAGCGGTTGGCAGCTTTAACGGATCCCTCGCCACGACGCCCGCCCATGATCTTGGCAAAACAGTACTTGAAGCCTTGGTCGCGCGGGCCGGCATCGAGAAAGCGGAGGTCTCTGAAACAATTCTCGGACAAGTGTTAAGCGCGGGCCAAGGGCAAAACCCAGCGCGTCAGGCGCATATAAATGCGGGCTTGCCAATTGAAAGCGCGGCTTGGGGCATCAACCAAGTCTGTGGATCGGGCTTGCGCGCCGTTGCCTTGGCAGCTCAACATATCCAACTGAAAGATGCGCAGATTGTCGCCGCGGGTGGACAAGAAAATATGTCGCTCTCTCCGCATGTCGCGCATTTGCGCGCCGGTCACAAAATGGGCGATGTCAGCTATATTGACAGCATGATCCGCGATGGTCTGTGGGATGCTTTCAATGGCTATCATATGGGCCAAACCGCGGAAAACGTGGCGGAAAAATGGCAAATCAGCCGCGAGATGCAAGACCGCTTTGCCGTTAATTCCCAAAATAAGGCAGAAGCAGCCCAGAATGCGGGTAAATTTGTTGATGAAATCGTACCGGTTGTGATCAAAACACGCAAAGGCGAAATCGTCGTGGATAGGGATGAATATATCCGCCATGGGGCAACAATGGACGCGATGCAAAAGCTGCGCCCAGCTTTTGCAAAAGAGGGCAGCGTCACAGCCGCGAACGCATCAGGTTTGAATGACGGCGCAGCGGGTACGTTGCTGATGAGCGCCGATGAGGCCGAAAAACGCGGGATCACGCCTTTGGCGCGGATCGCCTCTTATGCAACGGTCGGGCTTGACCCTTCGATCATGGGCGTTGGGCCGGTTTATGCCAGCCGCAAAGCGCTTGAAAAAGCCGGATGGTCTGTGGGCGATTTAGATTTGGTTGAAGCCAACGAAGCGTTCGCCGCGCAGGCCTGCGCCGTCAACAAAGACATGGGCTGGGATCCTGATATTGTCAACGTCAATGGTGGCGCCATTGCCATCGGGCACCCTATTGGTGCTTCCGGCTCGAGGATTTTGAATACATTACTTTTCGAAATGCAACGTCGTAATGTGAGAAAAGGTTTGGCAACTTTATGCATTGGCGGCGGCATGGGTGTGGCCATGTGCCTAGAACGCCCCTGAGCAAATCACAAAACCATCAAGAAATGTTATTGCTAAATATATATATTTTTTGCAATAATATTGCGAACGAAAAATAATAGGAGAAAAGAATGTCAAGAGTCGCGCTGGTTACAGGCGGAACCCGCGGAATAGGGGCCGCTATTTCGATCGCAATGAAAACTGCCGGCTATCAGGTCGCGGCAACTTATGCCGGAAATGACGCCGCAGCGGCGGCGTTCGCGGCAGAGCATGGCATAAAAACATTCAAATGGAGCGTTGCCGATTATGATGCTTGCGTCGCCGGCATCGCCGAGGTTGAGGCCACGCTGGGGCCTGTCGATGTGCTGGTCAACAATGCCGGCATCACGCGCGATGCACCTTTCCATAGAATGACGCGCGCGCAATGGAGCGAGGTCATTGATACCAACCTCTCTGGCGTCTTTAATATGACGCATCCGCTTTGGCCTGGCATGCGCGAGCGCAAATTTGGTAGAGTGATCACAATCAGCTCAATCAATGGTCAAAAAGGCCAATTTGCTCAAGCCAATTATGCGGCCTCTAAAGCCGGTGACTTGGGGATGACCAAAACCCTTGCCCAAGAAGGCGCGCGATATGGGATCACTGCAAATGCCATCTGCCCGGGATATATCGACACAGATATGGTTAAAGATCTGTCTGAAAAAGTGATCGACAGCATCGTGGCGCAAATTCCAGCGGGGCGCCTTGGCCAAGCAGAGGAAATCGCCCGATGCGTGGTGTTTTTGGCCGCTGATGGCTCTGGCTTCATCAATGGCGCAACTTTAAATGCCAATGGCGCGCAATATTTGGCGTAATTCAAGGCATCTGCTTACTTTACGATTATGGCCTGGGTAGCGCTCTGTGCGCAAAACGCTGCTCAAGATATATAAGCGTTTCCCTAATTCGAGCGGGGAGGCCTTGTCACCACAGGCTGTTGTAAAAACCTGCGCGGCGATACGTGGAGAGCCACCTCTGCCGCGCGACGCACTCGCCGTGACAGCATCTCTTTAATCTGCAGCTATGGCGCGGCGTTTTTTAACAAGATCAAACAGGTCTTTCCATCCGCACCCAATAAAACAAGCAGGGGCACGGATGAATAACCTTTCTTCATCAGCGAAATGCGATTTTGCAAAAGCTATAAGCTGTGCTGGTGCGAAATGATCTGGACTGTATAGAGGCAAATCCCAATTTAAGCATAATTCAATAATTGCGGATGTTTAAAGGGCAAATTCTAAGAGCGTCTCAAAAAGGCAAACGCCTGCAATAGGCTAAACCGGTTGACCCCCAAACCTGCAACATATGCGATTATGCCAGGCCAACGCGCGTGGCCATCGAATGCGGTGTTGCGCGCCGCCATTTGAGGCCTAAAGCATCGCCGGGAAAACCTGATCAGGCGGTCTATGACCATCGGCAAAGGTCTTGATATTGATGATGACCTTTTCGCCCATTTCCATGCGCCCCTCGATCGTGGCAGATCCCATATGGGGCAATAAAACCACGTTTGCCAAACGGCGCAAATCAGCATTTACATCGGTGCCATGCTCGTACACATCCAATCCTGCACCTGCCAGCTCGCCGGCTGCCAGCATCCGCGTTAGGGCATTTTCATCAATCACCTCACCCCGAGATGTATTTATGATCACCGCGCTGGGTTTCATAAGCTTCAAGCGCCGCGCGTTCATCAAATGAAAAGTCGACGGCGTATGGGGGCAATTGATCGATAGAATATCCATTCTCGCCACCATTTGATCCAGGCTTTCCCAATAGGTGGCCTCAAACTGGCCTTCAGTTTCTGAATGCAGGCGTTTGCGATTGTGATAATGAATTTGAACGCCAAAGGCGCGGGCGCGTTGCGCAACCGCTTGGCCAATGCGCCCCATCCCAAGGATACCCAGGCGGCGGCCTCCCAGGCGCCCCCCCAAAAACCCGGTTGGCGACCAACCCGACCATTGGCCCGATTGCATCATGCTCAAACCTTCAGGAATCCGGCGCGTCACGCCTAGCATCAGCGCCATCGCCATATCCGCCGTATCCTCAGTCACCACGCCAGAGGTGTTCGACACCAGAATGCCACGTTGATTGGCAGTTTTCACATCAATATGATCAACACCCGCCCCAAAATTAGCGATCAACTTTAGATCTGGGCCAGCTTGCGCTAATAAAGCCGCATCAATATCATCGGTGACGGTTGGCACCAAAACATCGATTGTCTTCATCAAAGCACCCAGCTCAGCCCGCTCCATCGGAATATCTTGATCGCGCAATTGAACATCAAACAGCTCTTTCATACGGGTTTCGACCGCTTCAGGAAGACGGCGCGTTACTGCTACGCGAAGTTTATCTGATGGCATATTAGCCTCTTTACTGACAGAGCTGTTACGCGCATAAAGTGACGTAAGTTGCGTCAGGGCACAAGAACCCCTAGATAAAAAATTGAAACAGAATTTCGAGCGTCAAACATGCTGCGCATTCTAGCACCATTCGTTCTGAGCTTTTTATTGGCCAGCAGCCTCTGGGCACAAGAGCGCGGCCCAGTGACCAATCTGCCCATGCCGCGTTACGTGTCTTTGAAAGCCAGCAAAGCCCATGCCCGCCGCGGGCCTTCCCTATCGCACCGGATTGATTGGGTGTTTACACGCAAGAACATGCCTTTGGAAATTTATGGCGAATATGAAAACTGGCGTCGGGTGCGTGATATCGACGGCGCCGGCGGCTGGGTGCATTATTCAATGCTCTCCGGGGTCCGCAGTGCGATTGTAACGACCGACATGCAGCCGTTGCTTTCACGCCCCGATCGCAGCAGTGCGTTGCGCGCACGGATTGAACATAATGTCATCGTCAGCATCGATGAATGCACCTTGGATTGGTGCCGCGCGAGATCCGGTCAATTTAAAGGGTGGCTGCCAAAAGACGCGCTTTGGGGCGTCTACCCTAACGAATTGCGCGATTAACGGCGCTCTAAAACCATCACGTTCGTCTATTTGACGATTTGCCAATCTCCATCCGCGCTGCGACAGGCTTGGCCATAGCCTTGCTGTTTACGCCCACCAACGATGATTTCTTGCATATATTCGCGGCAAACCGTGTCAGCGCGATAAAACGTGCGCGTTGGCTTTACGCTGCCACTATTGCCGCTATCTGGGTTCTTCCACGCAACTGCCGTATTCGTGGGCGAGGTTTCAAGCGCGGTTTGATAATTATTGTTCAACATCCGGCGATCCAGCTCATCCAGAGAGGCCCCAATATCTGCTCCAATTACCATACCTGCCACGGCGCCCAGAAATGTCGCAAATTGCTGATTATCAGACCCCTCAGCCATCTGATTGGCTAAGGCACCCCCCACAACCGCACCGCTCAGCGTGCCAATTGTTTCTTTACGGCCGGGCTCGCCAGGCGCTTGAGAAACGCCGCTGCCGGTAGTTTGGCAGCCCGCTAAACCAATCATAAGAACCGATATTATCACGCATTTTCTCATAGTATTCTCCTGTCAAGTCAGCGCGAGCGCCCGTCGATATATAGCAATATCATGCCGTAGAAACCAACTGATTTAAATAGCCGACTTACGCCTAGCGGCAAAAATCCGCACATAAAAACACCCACTGCAAAATATAAATTGTGTCTGTGCCAGACAGATTAGCAATGCCCGATGACCTGCAAATTATGATTTTCAATAAGAAACGTTTAAAAACCGAGATAAAGCGCATCTGGTTTCATCCAAAGCGTTGGCTACCTCCCCGCACCAGCATTTGGATAAAATTGTTGTGATTAAGTGACAAGCATCACGCTTTCGGCAGAGAGCGCAGACAAAGCTTGAAACCATTTTTTTCCTTGGAAGGGCGTAAAAAAATCCAGCCGGATCCATAAAAAAGGTGGGCTAGTGGCCCACC
>OZSS01000512.1_pt1 | contig 18487 bp, 17 predicted proteins | sample 1779911 | NCBI WGS metagenome assembly OZSS01 (sample SAMEA2603589, study PRJEB24840) | metagenome | biome: Water; feature: Photic zone; material: Seawater sample | place: Mediterranean Sea | collected 2013-11-12 | depth 10 m | reverse complement strand
ACCAGAGTTAAAGCTGTTGCGAACGGTACATGGAGCCAAAAAGATACTTGGCATGGTATTGGAGACGGTATGGTGGTGATATCAGATTTAGATTCACAAATGCCAGCTGACCTAAGATCAAAAGTTAAAAAACTTCAAGCAGATTTAGCATCTGGTAAAGTTCATTCTTTCACTGGACCAATTTATGACCAGAAAGGTAACTTGATGGTTGCTGAAGGAAAAACTGCAGATGATGGAATGCTTGCAGGAATGATGACTTACGTTAAAGGTGTTGAAGGAGATATACCTAAGTAATCAGTTTCCAATTTAAAAAATTTAAAAGGCCGGTTTTTTAACTGGCCTTTTTTATATCTGATGTTTTTTTTTGATTTCTTCGATCCTTAATTCTTCATAAATTTCGAAGGGTTGTACTATCCAAGGATTATCAGGAAGTCTATTTGCACAGAAGTCTGGCTCAAATGTTGATTTCTTTTTTTTAAACAATGTTGCTGTTTTAATATCTTCTATTTTATCCTTAATGGGCTCGTATTTTCTTAACCAGTCTATACTTTTGTTAAAAGTGATTCCTGTGTCAGATAAATCATCACATAAAAGTATTTTTCCACCCATATTAGGTGCTATCGAACTCATTTCTCTTGAAAACACAATATCACCCTGCTCATCCTCTACTCCCTTACCACTGTAAGACTCAACTGCTAGATATGCACATTTTAATTTAAAAATTCTACTTAAAACATCTATCATCGGCGCTGCTCCACGCATGATACCAACTAGTATTGTTGGTTTATATCCGCTCTCATCAATTTGGATTGCTAGTTTCTCAACAGTTTTGTTGTACTCGTCCCAGCTGACAATCATTTTTTCAGACATAATTTTTTATATCTAGTTATTTAAATAATAAAACTAAAACTGCAAGAACGATAAGTGCTATTATTGAAGAAATTAAAATATACAACCTATGAATGTTTCTTCCTCTTAAATTAAAATAATGTCTTGCTACACCAGAAATAACAGCAATCGCACATAATATTAACCAATTATATTGGTGATAAACTAAAAAGCTCGAATGCCCAGAAAGCATTATAAACAAAACTAAAAAAGTTGAATAATTATTGTGAATTGATCTTTGTTTAGCTGCTAAAGATAAGCTCATATCAAATTTTTCACCTCTTTCGCTGCTACTAATTATGTTCATTTGATTAGGGATGATTACCGTGAAAACATTGCCAAACATATTGGATCCAATGATTAATCCAACACTTAAAATTGCAAATTTTGGTCCAAATAATTTTGTAAGTCCAAATGATACAACTGCCAGCAAAATTATTCCCGTGGATATAAATAAAATATTATTCTCAATTAATTTTGATTTACATAAAAGATCGTAAACAAACCAAGAAATAATCAACGATAAAAGTGAGATAATAATTGCATAACTAGGGGGTATTAACAGAACACGCTTATCAACCATTAATACACCAGCGTTATAATAGTAAATTACAACTAATAGCAACATTCCAGTTACAAAGGTTAAGTAACTTTGCCATTTGAAGATTACTAATCTATTTAAGTAATCCTGAGGTGGAGATGTTTTTAACCTCGAAAGTTTGTAAAAAAAACCTGAATGCATCAGATATCCTTCACCATCGATATCATCACTTGTTATATTTTTATTTAAATTATTATCTAAGTAATTAAATAAAAAACTATTACCTACCCATAATATTGCAAATAATACATGGCCCCATCTTAAAATAACTTCTAACCATTTTATTGTGTAAGGTAAAAATTCCATCAATATTTAATTTTATCTACTTTTTTATCCCAAATTTCAAATGCTTTTAAAGCTTCATCTCTAAGCATTTGTACCATTTTAATTTTCCTATCATTAATTTTTTTTGGAATTAAATGATCGAGTGCAATTTTTTGATCCTCTCTGTAAATTGCTAAGAAAGTTTTCGATTTTGGTATTAATAATGTAGATTTATTATCTTCTTTTAACTCCCAATTTTTTTTGATTATCCTAAAAGCGAACATTTGTCTGAGCATCTCTGCACTATTGATGAAATCCGAAGTGTCGTCAGTTGGGATTTCTTTTCTGCAAATAATTTTGTCGATAAAAATGCAAAACAATGGGCAGGCATGGTTCAAGATTTAATGAGAGAGCACTCTCGTGAAAATAATCGATTGGCTATTGATGTGTCGGATCCTATTGGTATTCAAATGCTACTCAAACAATTTAATGTCGAATTATTAAATGCACAAAAATTTGTTGAAACAGCCCGTTCCATCAAATCGGAAGATGAAATAATATGTATGAAGGCATCACTTGAGACTGCAGAAAAAGGAATGTGGCTCATGAAAGACAAGCTTCAAGCAGGAATGACTGAAGAAGAATTGTGGTCTTATATGCATAAAACCAACATCGAAAATGGTGGCGAGTGGTTTGAGACACGATTATTAGTATCTGGACCTCGTACCAATCCCTGGCTTCAAGAATGTAGCAATAGAGTTATTGAACCAGGAGATCTGGTTGCCTTTGATACAGATATGGTAGGACCTTACGGTTACTGCGCAGATATTTCTCGAACATTTGTTGAGGGTGGTAAATTCAATGATGAACAAAGAAGACTTTACTCTCTAGCAACCGAACATATTCAACATAATAAAGAGCTTATCAAAGCGGGCACCAGCTTTAGAGAATTTGCTGAAAATGCATGGAAATTGCCTAATAATTGTTACGATAATCACTATCCATGCATGGTGCACGGAATTGGATTGTGTGATGAATGGCCTTTGATTGGGTATCCCAATGAAGATTTTTCAAATGCTGACTTTTCAAGTCACTTCGAAGAAAATATGACCATTTGTGTCGAGACCTATATTGGCGAGGTAGGAGGAAAAGAGGGCGTCAAACTCGAAGATCAATATCGCGTTACCTCTAATGGACTAGAACAACTCAGTTCCTTTCCTTTAGAACAGCTAACATAGCGTGTCTGAAAAGACTGAAGATAAAATATCAATTTATAAACTCGATACGCCCGAGGAGATCTTGGACTACTACAAAAATTGGTCCTCTAATAATAATTATGAAAAAGATTTAGAAGAATGGAATTATGTTGCACCACACGAATGTTGTCAGCTATTCATAAATCAAGTTCAAAATAAAAACTCTCTCATTCTTGATGCTGGTTGTGGTACTGGACTTGTTGGTAAAATTTTACAGACCCAAGAATATCAAAATCTTGAGGGACTTGATTTTTCTCAAGAGATGTTAGATTTAGTGCCAGCTAATATTTATCAAAAAATATTTCAAGCAGATCTAAACCAATCCTTATCAATTCCTGATAATTATTACGATCACGCTCTATGCGTTGGCACTTTTACGTATGGTCATGTCAAAACTAATGCGTTTAGTGAATTTCATCGCATTCTCAAAGATAATGCTATTTTTGTTTTTTCAATTAATGAAGGTGTCTATGAGTCGTATAATTTTGGAGAGGCCATTGCTAATTATGAAAAATTAGATAAGTGGGAAGTCCTCTTCAATGAAAAAAAAGTTTATATCGAGAAAAAGAATATCGAAGCTTATTATGTTACGGTCAGGATTAGAAAATAATTTTTATTTTATAGGTGAGAATTAATCCAGTTTTTTAGATCTGCCTCAGAACTTAATCCTATTTTCGTATCTGCCACAGTGCCGTTTTTAAACATGATGATTGTGGGAATGCTTCGAATTCCAAAGTTAGCTGGAGACTCGGGATTTTCATCGATGTTAATCTTTTTTACAGCAACTTTGCCCTCAAACTCTAATGCAACATTTTCTAAAATTGGACCCAGGGCCTTACATGGACCACACCACTCTGCCCAAAAATCGACTAAAACCGGTTGATTATTGGAGCTTTCTATTACACTTTGCTGAAAATCAGCGTCTTTAATTTGTTCTAATGCCATACTTTATATATAGGTCTCAGTTTGAGTATTTCAAATATAAATCTTTTGTGCCGATATGGGTATTTTCTGTTGTCGTTAAAAAACTAAATAATTTTTTTTCTTCAGAGCACTTATTCCAATAGGAAGGAATATTAAATATTTCTGGATAATCTTCTAAAACTCCCTGTCGAATGAAATGACAACCTTGGAATTGTGCATTGCATTGACTTGAGGGAAATTGAACAAATTGATCGGATAAGATTTCAAGATCATGAAAATCACTCTTAGTTTTAGCTAAGAGTAAATTGTCGATATTTTTATTTATTTGGAAAAAATCCCATGCGCTATTTATTTCTTGGGCAAATTGTGCTTGCCAAAGATTATCCGTATTTAAAACTAGAAGATCATTTTGGTGAATTTTTTTTATCCCTCCGCCCGTTCCTAAAATCTCTGGCTCAAATGATATTTTTATATTTTCATAACTTTTATTGATATGTGATTGAATAAGATCTGCATGGTAATGTGTATTCACATAAATATTTTCCGTCTGTAATGGCTTAATTAAATCAAAAGCATAATCGATCAGAGGCTTGCCTTTAATGGGCAATAATGGCTTTGGAAGTTCTTTAGTTAAGTCTTCCATTCTTGTGCCCAACCCTGCTGCTAAAATTAATACATCCATTTATTTGGTTTTATTATAAATTTCTTCAAATAGTTCTCTTAAATCCCAGAAACGAAGATATTCAACATGCTTTAATATTTGCAGCCATGTATTTTTTCGATATTTTTTTAAATATTGGGTTTTTCCTGATCGGTATAAATTCACCCAGTTTCCTAAAATTCGAAGATTTCGGGCGAGACTGACCAAATGAATGTCAAATCGAAAATCAACTAGATAGAGATTTAGTTTTTTTGCGTAATTTCGAATTAAAATGTCCTCTGTTTGAGAGGAATACAATCGTCGAGCATCAAATATCAAAGAGGCAATATCGAGATAGGGGTGATTGTAGTGAAGGTCTTGATGATCGATAAGATAGAGATCTTTTTGATAGTAAATGAAGTTCTCCAGAAAAAAATCTCCATGTGTGAGAGTAGGTTTGTATTTATTCAACGAAATAAGGTTATTTTTCAATGATTTTTGAATAAGTCGATTGAGATAATAGCCTATTTGAATTTTATAATCGAAGTATTCGATATAAGTCTCTATTCCCTTTGAAGCGTTTCTAGTGAGATTGTTAAAAGGTTTGATGGGGATGCCGGAAAATCTTTTTCTTGGATGTTGTAAAAGTTTTAAGGTTTTAATTACTTGAGGGAAAATATTTTTTAATTCCTCTTTTTTATAGTACTTCGAAGCATTGTTGACTGGAAAATATTCCATTAACAAATACTTGTGAGTGGGGTTTTTTTCAATAACTGAGGGTGTGAGAACTCCCTGTGAGTAAAGAGCATGGTCAGCTCTTAAATATCTTTGATACTCCACTGGATTATTTTGAAAGGATAATAAAAGAAATGTTTTTTTGCCTGTTTTGCAAAGTTGAAAAATTTTATTTGAGGCATCGGGATTAAACTTAAGTGGGCCGCCTGTTTTAATATTTTTATTTAATAATTGTTTTTTTACTTTTGATAAGTTTGATTTTTTTAAGGAAGCCATTTGGGGTTTGGTGAACTTATCTCAATAATACGACTTTGTTCTTTTAAATTAATCTTAATCAACATTGCATCAGGAAGATATCTTTTTTTTAAATCTTCTAAAGGCCATTCAATTAATAAGCAGTTATTCATAAAATAATCTTCCAAATCGACATGGGTCTTTTCATCAACTTGATAAAAATCAAAATGAATTAAGTTGAGTTTTTTAAAATTATAATGATGTTCTCGCTGGTATGTAGGACTACCCAAAAAATGAAAATCTTGATTGGCTTTTATGGCTAAAGATTTGAGCAAATGTCTTATGAATGTTGTTTTCCCTGATCCCACTTCACCTTCAAAAAAAAGTATTTGTTGGTGTTGTAAAAGACGAGATATTTTATCAACTAAACCTTTTAATTCAGACTCTTGGTTAATAGTAAAACTGAGGCTCAATTATGCGAGAGACTTAAAGTCAGAAACCAGGTCTAAGGCTTCCCAAGAAAACGCCCCTGTCCCACTGTCATGTTTTCTTCCAAAATGACCGTAGGCGGCTGTTTGCTCATAAATAGCCTTATTTAATTGAAGTTTTTCACGTATTCCTTTTGGAGATAAATTCATAATCTCCGGGATAGCCGCTTCAATTTTCGCTTCATCAATGGTGTTTGTTCCTTGAGTATTGACATAAATTGACAAAGGCTTTGCCACACCAATAGCGTAAGATAGTTGAATAGTACACTGAGTACTGAGACCCGCGGCAACAATATTTTTAGCGAGGTATCGAGCAGCATAGGCAGCAGAACGGTCAACTTTAGTTGGATCTTTTCCTGAAAATGCACCGCCACCATGAGGTGCGGCTCCGCCGTAAGTATCAACAATAATTTTTCTGCCAGTTAATCCTGTATCGCCATCTGGTCCACCAATCACAAAGTTGCCTGTCGGATTGACATAGTATTCACTATTAGAAAGGCCATCGAGTAAGTTTGAAGGAATTGACTCTTTTAATACAGGAGTCACTATTTCTTTCACCGCTTCTGGTGAAAGGCCTTCTGCATGCTGAGTAGAAATAACAACTGAAGTAACAGCACTTGGTTGGCCATTAACATATTTTAAAGTTATCTGACTTTTGGAGTCGGGCTCAAGTCCTTGGAGAGAACCGTCTTTACGACCTTTTGCCATTAGTTCTAAAATTTTATGAGAGTAATAAATTGGTGCTGGCATCAATTCAGGAGTTTCTGTGCAAGCGTATCCGAACATAATTCCTTGATCTCCCGCACCCTCATCTTTCTCAGCTGAAGAGTCGACACCCATAGCAATATCCGCTGACTGACTATGAAGCAAATATTGAACATCGGCGTTTTGCCAATGAAAGCCATCTTGCTCGTAACCTATATCTTTAATGCAGTCTCTAACTTTAGAGATAATTTCATCTTTATCTTCTTGAACTGGTCCTCGAATTTCGCCCGCCAACACAACCTTATTGGTGGTGGTAAGAGTTTCGCAAGCCACCCTTGCAAAAGGATCCTTGGCAATAAAATGATCAACGACCATATCAGAGATACGATCCGATACTTTATCGGGGTGTCCTTCAGAAACGGATTCAGAAGTAAAAATGAAATCTTTTCTCATGATTAATACCTATAAGTTTCTTTCTTAAATGGTCCTTGTTGTTCAACGCCGATGTAATCGCTTTGCTCTTTGGACATTTCGGTTAATTTCGCCCCAACTTTTTTGAGGTGGAACATAGCTACCATTTCATCCAATTTTTTCGGTAAAACATAGACTTTGTTTTCATAGTTTTGGTGATTTTTCCAAAGCTCCATTTGGGCTAAGACCTGATTAGAAAAAGAAGCGCTCATCACAAAACTAGGGTGGCCCGTAGCATTTCCTAAGTTCACCAGACGGCCTTTGGATAAAATGATTAATTTTTTATCATCAGGAAAAGTTACTTGGTCCACTTGAGGTTTGATTTCTTCCCATTTGTAATTTTGAAGAGAGTCAATTTGAATTTCATTATCGAAGTGACCGATATTACAAACAATGGCTCGGTCTTTCATTTCTCTCATATGATCTTGAGTAATAATATCTTTATTTCCTGTGGCCGTAACAAAGATGTCTGCATACTTACAAGCATCATCCATCGTCACTACTTCATATCCCTCCATAGCAGCTTGAAGCGCACAAATGGGATCGACCTCTGTTACTTGAACACGAGCACCAGCTCCACGTAAACTTGCAGCACTTCCTTTACCCACGTCGCCAAAGCCTGCCACGACAGCAACCTTACCTGCCATCATCACATCTGTACCACGACGAATACCATCAACTAAACTTTCTTTACATCCATACAGATTATCAAACTTACTTTTTGTAACGGAGTCGTTCACATTAATTGCAGGAACTTTAAGAGTTCCTTTTTCAACCATCTGCTCAAGTCGAAGAACGCCTGTGGTAGTCTCTTCAGACAGGCCTTTAATATTTTTTAATAACTCAGGATACTTTTCATGCATGCGCAACGTTAAGTCACCGCCATCATCTAAGATCATGTTGGGCTCCCAACCATCCGCTTCAATAGTTTGATCGATGCACCACCAAAACTCCTCTTCGCTCATTCCCTTCCAAGCAAACACGGGAGTACCGCTTTGAGCAATAGCTGCTGCTGCATGATCTTGGGTTGAATAAATATTACATGAACTCCATCGACACTTTGCACCCAACGCAACAAGTGTCTCAATCAGAACAGCTGTTTGTATCGTCATATGTAAACAGCCCATAATGTTTGCTCCAGCCAGAGGTTTCGAGTCGCCGTACTGCTCACGAATGGCCATTAATCCTGGCATTTCAGTTTCGGCTATTTCTATTTCTTGTCTCCCAAAAGCATGCTGAGAGATATCTTTTACTTTATAATCCAATGTGTCCTCCTTTAGTGGCTAGATTAATAATGATAAAACACGATTTAGTCATATTTTTCAATGTCTTTTTATTCTGGGGCCAAGCTGTTGGATAACCTCGCCAGCACGAGCATTACCTTGAGCTAAAGCCTCATCAATTGGTTTGTCTGATAAATATTGATCGAGGAATCCAGCAGCGAAATTATCACCTGCCCCCGTTGTATCAATGACTTGTTCAATTTTTTGGGCTGGTTGATGAGCGACTGTATTTCCATGGATAAAGTATGCACCCGCAGCACTTGCGGTCATTGCAATTTTTTTTCCAAAGGATTGAAAGAAAGCTGAGACATCTGCCATGGTCTCACTTTGTGCAAACATTTTAGCTTCATCAAAATTACAAAAGACAAGATCAACATATTCTTCGATAAATTCTTTTAGTTCATCGCGATGACGATCAACACAAAAAGGATCTGAAAGAGATAATGAAGTTTCAATGTTCATTGTCTTTGCAATCTTTCCTACTTTTTTTAAAGTTTGTTTTGTTAAGTCATGATCCCATAAATACGACTCCATATAAATATGATCAATGCCTTGAAGGCTATCTTCGGTTAGCTCATCGGGATGAAGCTGTGAGCCAATACCAATATGCGTTGCCATTGTTCTCTCTCCATCTGGTGAGACAAGAATATTACAACAGCCGGTGGGAAGGTCGTTTTGTTTGATCACTCCTTTATAAACAATGTTTGCTTTCTCTAAATCTTGAATAAATGCCTGTCCGTACTCGTCCTCATTCACCTTGCCATAAAATGCAGCCTCATGAGAGGTATAATTTAATTCATGGATTGTATTGCAAACTGATCCGCCAGAGGTGATAAGGGGATTTTCAAAATGTGAACGAATTTCTTGTATATGAGACTCTTCAATTAATGTCATAGACCCTTTGGTCAGATTGAGGGCAGATATAGTGTTATCTTCCACTTGGCAGATAACATCAACAAGGGCTGTGCCCACTCCTAGTATTTTTTTCACTCGATGAAAATAATATTTTCTTCCAAGAGGTCCAATGAAAAATATTCATGATTGCAGGAGAAGAATTAATGAAATCTAGGAGAATCTAGATAATAATTTTGACTGATTTTATTAACCTTTTTTGACATTGGAGCGAATATTCGCTTAACGAAAAAAAATTGATAAAAACCTGTGAATATTTCCAAGAATGGTGTGGGTGAAATCATGAGATTCCATTTGAATTTATTGGCTTTTAGGAATTTAATATAAAAAAAATTGACTAGCTTTGTCTATAGATAGTATATTCACTAGGCAAGAGGCCACTAGATCTAGTGATTTTTTGCTTATATATACACAAACTTGGTAGGTAGAATGGAAACAAATAGCGCAGAAAATATAGAAAAATCAACAAAAAACACGGTAGTCAATAAGCAAAACGAAGAGATAAACCTATTAAGTTTGAGCGTTGTCAGACGTGATGGCTCAATAACCCCTTTTAAGTCAGATAAAATCGCCTCAGCTATTAGAAAAGCGTTTTTAGCTCAAAATGATATTCGTGATAGTAAAAAAATAGACCAAACAGTTAATGAAATAACTGAAACTGTCACTGGTGCCCTCACACGTCGTATTGCTAATGGCGATATGATCCACATTGAAGATATTCAAGATCAAGTGGAATTGGCTTTGATGAGAGGCGAGCACCATAAGGTAGCTAGAGCCTACGTTCTTTATCGCGAGCAAAGAGCCAAACAACGATATAAAACAGCACAACTCAACGAGCAGGTTGGTGCAAAAGTTTCAACAATGGCTGTTACTAAGAGGGATGGTAACAAAGAGGATATTTCCCTAGAAAAAATTACTAATCGTATTTCAGTCCTTTCAAATGGATTAGAAATTGACCCAATTACCATCGCTCAGAAAGCTATCCAAGGTTTGTACGATGGAATTACTACAAATGAAATTGACACGTATCTTGCTGAGACTGCAGCAGCGTTAACAGTAGAACATCCGGACTACTCTTATCTTGCGGGTCGTATTAAAGCAAATGCTCTGCATAAAGAGACACCGGGTTTCATTATTGCTACAAAAAATTTATTCGAAGATGGTTTGCTAAGAGAAGAGTATTACCAGAAGGTTATGGCTCACGCTGAAGATATTGAAAAAATAATCGACTACGATCGTGATTATCTTTTTGATTATTTCGCTTTAACTACGCTCTTTAGAGCCTACCTCTTGCAATTCAATAGTAAGGTCATTGAGCGTCCACAAGACCTATGGATGCGTGTTGCACTATGCGTGGCCGGAGATAAGTTTGATTTCTATCAGGTGAAAAAAACTTACGACAGTCTCTCTCAAGGGCTCTATACGCATGCCACTCCTACGCTTTTTAACAGTGGTCTAAAAATGCAGCAACTCTCTTCTTGCTTTTTGATTGGAATGGAAGATGACTCCATCGAGGGTATTTTTAACACAGTCAAAGATTGTGCCCTTATCTCAAAGACAGCTGGTGGTATTGGTCTTCATGCTCATAATGTGCGAGCAGGTGGTAGTCGTATCAAATCTACCAATGGAAAATCTAACGGACTTATTCCTTTCTTGAAAATTTTTAATGAAACCGCCCGATCAGTTGATCAAGGCGGTGGTAAAAGAAAAGGCTCTTTTGCTGTCTATTTAGAGCCTTGGCATGCTGATATTGAAGCCTTTTTAGAACTTCGTAAAAATACTGGCGCAGAAGAGTTCCGTGCTCGTGATCTTTTCTACGCGCTTTGGATCCCTGACCTTTTCATGCAGCGAGTTGAAGAAGACGGCAATTGGACACTGATGAGTGAACATGAATGCCCTGGCCTCTCAGATACTTACGGTTCTGCATTTGTTGAACTTTATACAAAGTATGAAAAAGAAATGCCTGACCTCAAAAAGATTAAAGCTCGTGCTCTCATGTCAAAAATCATTGAGGCACAGATTGAGACTGGTCAGCCTTACATGCTCTACAAAGACTCTATCAATAATAAGTCTAACCAAAAAAATATTGGTGTAATTAAATCGTCTAACCTATGTGCTGAGATTGTTGAGTACTCTGAAAAAGATGAAACTGCAGTTTGTAACTTGGCTTCTATTGCTCTTCCTAAGTTTGTTACTGATGAGGGCAAATACGATTATCAAAATCTTTATCAAATTGCAAAGCTAGCTACCAAAAACCTAGACCAAGTAATTGACATTAATTTTTATCCAACTGATAAAACACAAAACTCTAATAGCCGTCATCGTCCAATTGGATTAGGCATTCAAGGATTAGCGGATGTGTATTTCAAGATGAATATCCCTTATGACTCTGTTCAAGCTCAAATCATAAATAAGCAAATTTTTGAAACTATTTATTTTGGTGCGCTCGAAGCATCTATGGAACTAGCAGCAGATAAAGGCGCCTATTCTACTTTCCAAGGTTCCCCTTTATCTCAAGGCCAATTCCAATTTGATCTTTGGGGAGCAAAACCATCAAACATGTGGGACTGGAAAGGTTTAATGGAAAAAATTCAGAAGCATGGTGTTCGTAATTCACTAACCACTGCTTGTATGCCAACGGCCTCTACTGGAATTATCTTAGGCAATACCGAGACATTCCAAGTTCAAACATCTAACATTTATAAAAGACAAACCCTTTCAGGTGAATTTTTGTTAGTTAATCGCCATCTAGTTAAAGAACTGATGAAACGTGATCTTTGGAGTAAAGAGTTACGTGATCAAATTATTTTAGAGAATGGATCTGTTCAAAATATTGAAGGTTTCCCTGAAGATTTGAAAGAAACCTACAAAACAGTTTGGGAGACATCGCAAAAAACAGTTATCGATATGGCTGCAGATCGCGCTCCATTTATCGACCAAACCCAGTCAATGAATTTATGGCTAGCTACTCCAACCTTTGGAAAAGTGAATTCCATGCATATGTATGCTTGGAAAAAAGGCTTAAAAACTGGGATGTATTACCTACGTAGTCGCTCTGCCGTTGATGCGGTCAAGGTCACTGTTTCATCGGAGAAAAAAGCGAAAGAATCATATGTAAAAGAGGCACAATCAAACGAACCTGAAGATTGTTTAACTTGTAGTGCCTAAAAAAATTAATCAAATTATATCAAGGAGCCAATTATGATATCAAAAGGATGTAAATCTATTTTTCCCATTCAACACCAAGAAATTTGGGATCGTTATAAACAACACGTACAAGCGTTCTGGACACCCGAAGAGGTTTCCCTTCAAGACGATCTTCGTGATCTCAAAACCCTGAATGAAGGTGAAAAGCATTTCATCAAACATGTTCTCGCATTCTTTGCGAACTCTGAGGCAATGATCAATGAAAACTTAGCATCTCGCTTCTACAATGAAATTTTAATCCCTGAGTCTCGACTTTTTATCACCATGCAAATGCTCAATGAATCCATTCATGCGGAAATGTACGGTCTTCAAATTGAAGCATACGTCGAAGACCCTGCTGAAAAAGACAAGTTATTCTCTGCTATACAAAGCGTACCTTGTATCAATAAGAAAGCTCAATGGGTTTCCAAGTGGCTCAATGGCAAACAAAACCTCCTCACTCGACTGATTGCCTTTGGACTAGTGGAGGGATTATTTTTTGCCGGTTCCTTCTGCGCGATCTACTATTTTAGAAAAAGAGGTTTGCTTCCAGGTCTCGCATTATCAAATGACTGGATTGCGAGAGATGAGGGAATGCACTTCAGCTTCTCCGCATTAATGTTTAAAACACTAAGCTCAAAATTCAATAATGGAACTCTCTCTGATGAAGATATTAAGTCGATGGATTTAATTCCAAACTTAGTCTCCCAATCAGAGTTTGAAGAAATTGTCAGAGAGGCTGTGGAATTTGAAAAAGAATTTGTGACAGATGCACTACCAGTTGACCTCATTGGAATGAACAAAGAGATGATGTGTATGTACATTGAAGCCGTCTCTGATCGTATCGCTGATCTTTTTGGATTTGAGCATGTCTACGGTACAGAAAATCCTTTTGATTTTATGAGGGCGCTTGATGTTCAAAACGTCACTAACTTTTTTGAGAAACGAGTATCAGAGTATCAGCGACCAACCGATCGTTCACTCTCTTTTGACGAGTCATTCTAAGTGGACGCCACAATCTACACGAAAGAAAATTGTGTTTTTTGTACCAGAGCCAAAGCTGTCTTAGAGCCTTATAATCCAAAAATCCTAAAATTGGATGAAGACTTTAATCGAGAGCAATTTTTTGAAGTGTTCCCGACGGCTAAAACCTTCCCTCAAATCATAATTAATGGGGAGAAAATTGGTGGTTTTACTGAATTAGAACAGTGGATGGCCTTCAATAAACCTGACGATAGCTTTTAGTGTCCCTTCCAAGATACCAAGAGGTACTTGATTTCTGGTTCAAGGAATCAAGTTCCAAAGATCACTGGGCTAAAAATGATGAATATGATCAAAAAATCAGAGATCGGTTTTTAGAAGACGTCGAAAAAGCAATCAAGAATGAATACGACGATTGGCAAGATGAAGCCAAAAGCAGCCTAGCACTAATCATTCTTCTGGATCAATTCTCTAGAAACTTATTTCGCAACGACCCTAAATCCTATTCTCAAGATACGAAGGCAAGACTCCTGGTGACTGAGGGAGTTGATCGACAATACTTGGATGAACTAAAAACTACGGAAAAGTTTTTTTATCTTTTACCTTTAATTCACAGTGAAGATTTACAAGATCACATTTATCTTCATCAATTAGGTGAGGTTTTTTTAAAAGATAACCCGAATTATGAACATATTAAAAAATCATGGAACGATCATACCGTAGTGATCAAAAAGTTTGGACGATACCCTCATCGAAATGAAATTCTCAATAGAAAATCAACACTAGAGGAAATAGAATTTCTCAAAGGACCTAATTCTTCTTGGTAAGAATTAATATTTAATAATCAAGACTATATTCAAATCCCGTATTTATGGAAGCCTGCATGCTCTCATCAAAAGAATAACTAGAAGAAATTGAAAGATTTTCGAAAATGGTGATGGTATGAGAGAACATATAACTTTCTCTTCGAATTCCATCCACATTTTCAAAATCTACACCCATATCAAAATTTCCATACCTGTTATTAAGACCTTGAAATAATAATTTGTTTCCAATGCCACATGTCTCTTCAATTTCGCCTACTGACTGCTGACAGAAAAAACGGGGAGTAATTTCAGCAATCAACTCCCAATCCCTTATTTTTGTTGGATGATGGAAAACTAACTCCGTGGTCAACCTACTACTATTGAGTTGATCAAGCGTTAAATTACCTGATTGTTCAATATTTTTCTGTCTGGCAGTAAAATCAACATTAACTTCGTCGGACTCAGCATACGCTGAGTCAATGGAAAGTCTTGGGGTAAGTGTGGTATCTTGCACTTTCAATTCCCCACTGACAGAAGCGCCTGTATATCCAGCATAATAGCCATAATCTCCTTTAGTTTTTATGCGATCAGGAGTAAATCCATCGAGGATATCAAAATCAAAATCGTGTTTTCCATGAGAAACAGCAAGGTAAAAATTATAATTCAACTCTCGATACTGAATCGTTTCATAAACACCTAGTTGAACACCCCTACCCTCAATGGTTCCATCTGCTGAAGCCGTGACATCACTATTGCTGAGGTAACCTCCATAAAAAATACCTCGAAGATGTTCATCGTGTATTTTAAATTCTTGTGTTTGGTTTAATTGAACAAGGTACTGTGTTCCAACATATCGAGATGTTGTCACTTTAAACTGAACATCAGTATAAAATGATCGATTGGAGTTACAGTCTTTCATTTTACTGGAATAATCTCCATCCAACATTTCTTGTTCGAGAGCTTGTAGTAATTTAATTTTATCTAAGCTTATATCTGAGTGAATATCACCACACTGATTAATTTGATCGCCTAACCTATTCAACGATTGTCGAGCAATATCATTAAATAAGTTCATCTGACCTGAGACGGTATCATGGAAATCTTGTTTGAGAACTTTGGTTAAAGGAGTTTTGGCTTTATTTACTAACTCTTGAGAAGAATTACTAATGGAGTCCACCGGGATATGATTATGAATTACACCATTGGATGTATCTGCGGCTAGGGAAGCAATGGTAAATGTAAAGGTTAAATAATAAGTAGTATCCTCGGAGGTTGTTGGTGCTGTGTCCTGATCTTGAATTGTTTCAATACCTGCGCCTAGCCCAGGGACATAAGCAGAAGTTTGAGCGGGTATGTTGCTACTTTCAAAAATATATCCACTTGGGGGTTCTACTTCTAAAACGTAATCACCTGATGATGCATTACCATTTAAAACGAAGTTATACTGACCATCAGCTCCTGTAATTTCTGTATTTGTGCCTGTTGCTGAGTCAAGCCAATCATTATTTACTAAAGCCCCGTTAAAGAATAATCTTACCGTAGCACCCGAAATGGCTGCCCTGGTACTGGAATCATACACTACTCCTGCAGGGTCGATTAAAATTGCGTCCATATCTAAATATTCTTCGCAATTCGTTGTAAATTCTATTTCTTCGACGTATCGACCATTAAATCTTCCATGGGCGTTTTTTGCTTTCCATTTTTTACTTGTACTTTTGACATATAAAATCTTATAAGTTCCTGTTGTAGAGGGATATAAATCATATCTTCCTTCGTCATCAGTGGTTGCCGTATCAATAAGATTATTAGAGGAGTCAAGTAGCTGAACTGTAGCGCCACTTTGGCCTGTATCATTTTTATTAAGAAGCTGTCCTGCTACACATCCACAATTGGTATCAGATGTGGAAAAATTCAGTGTGGTTGCATCAGATATTCCTGCATAAGAATTTCCAGATGTATCATCAAAAGCACTGGCATTAATTTTAATATAATAAGAAGTGGATACTTCAAGTTCTGCTGAAATATCAACTGTATAAGCGAAGGGGGAACTTCTATTGACATAATCAGTGTCTGTGACTGTATAGGTTTTTACGAGCGTGTCGTCACTTTTATATAAATAAACCTCTCCTCCTGTTTCGGCATCAATTGCTTCATCAAAAGTTAAGACGAGAGAGCTCAAGGTATTTACATTTGTTGCACCATCTGTGGGACTAGAAGTTGATAATGTGGGATTAGTAGTGTCTTCAGTTGTAAATCGCAGTTTTATTGAGCTATTATCAATGCCGACAAAAGAATTTTCACTTGCGTCATCAAATGCTGTTGAGGCTATTTCAATATAGTATTTTGTTAATTCATCAAAGTCAGTTGATGGATTTATAGTGATTTGATTGGTGCCCAATCCTGAAACTTGTCCACTAGTTACATCTATCGTTTCAACAATACTGTCATCGCTATTTTTTTTAATAACGATATTTCCTGACTCTGCATCTACACTTTCACTAAAATTTAAAACTATATTTGCGTCTACAGCAACAGCAGTGGCTTTGTGTGCTGGTACTGTGCTTGTTAAATAGGGATTACCCGTATCTTGTGATGTAAAACTTAAAGCAGTAGTAGATGAAATTCCTACATATGAATTTCCGTTTGCATCATCAAATGCTGTGGAGTCTATTATTATGTAATATTCTGTTGAGCTGGCAAATGTATTGGCAGGATTAATTTCAATAATATTTGTCCCTGTCCCAGTAACCTTATTACTTGTTACATCAATAGTTTCAAATGTACTATCATCACTCGTTTTTTTAATAGTTATATTGCCACTTTCTACATCTACGTTTTCATCAAAAGTTAAAATAATATTTGCTGTGCTCGAGACATCTGTAGCATCATCAGCAGGCGTGCTGGAAGAAAGAGTTGGAGCAGCGTTACATGAAGAGGGTACGCTTTGCCCCCATTTGGGTTTTTCAGACGCAATTAGTTTTGAATAAGAAGAAAACCGCCAAGGAGATTGCGTATTTGGAAAATGTGAAACATCCAAGCACGATAAATCTTGATCATAAGCGATCGCATTGCGAAGAAAACTAGATAATTTTGATCTATTTACAAGCTTAGCTAAATCCCAGGTGTGTAAAGGTTGATTAAATTTAGATGCTTGTTGAAACATTGCATGCATAGTTTCAACTTTTGATGTGTTCCAACTACTAATATCTTGATTAAAATTACTAGCTCTTACAAACATAGTTGAGAAAGAACGAGCATTGCGAGTGTCCCAACCACTGATATCTTGATCGAATTTATTTGCATTATAGAACATCCCCCAATACCATTTGTTTTTTCTCATATTCCAACCACCAATATCTTGATTAAACTTTTTTGCGCCCTTAAACATTTCTGCAGTGACTACAGCGCTACTCATATCCCAGTAACCAATGTCACCATTGAAATTTCTCTTGTTATAAAAAACTCTATTGAAATTTGCTACCTGTCCGGTGAAGACTTTCTTTTCCCCAGCTACTTCTCCCAAGTAATATCTTACACCGCCATATAAAATGTAAGCGTTAGAGCCAGAATGAGTTGCGTTCTTTAATTTTGTCGATCCTCCACCTACAGTATTTGGTACGATATACATACCGGCACAAACTGAGCCATTGTCTGGGGCTACAGTACCTGCATTACTGGCATCATAGCAATCATATGCAAAGGATTTTGAGGAATTGGAAAAAACCAAAAAAATTAAAAAGAGAAATAATAGAAATATGTTTTTGATCAAAATCCTCACAATGTTATTATTCCCTAAATTGGGTTTATCTTAAATTTTAGGAAATTTCTGATATTTTAGCTATCTATTTTTATTTTTTTTAATAATATCTCTGATTTTTCGATAATTTTACCAATAGTTTTGCCTGGATTCTTATTTGCACAATTTAAATTATAATCAGCTTTTTTTAATTTTAAATCTTTAAAGAATATATCAGAAAGTTCAGCCAAAAATTTTTTGAAAACTTAATTTCTCCAATTTTTTCAAACAAAATCTAAAAATAAACTTTATCAGTCAATCAAATACTATTCTAGCCTTCATTTGAAATGCAGAACATATCTCACAGGCCATTACTT
>OZSS01000510.1_pt1 | contig 18573 bp, 22 predicted proteins | sample 1779911 | NCBI WGS metagenome assembly OZSS01 (sample SAMEA2603589, study PRJEB24840) | metagenome | biome: Water; feature: Photic zone; material: Seawater sample | place: Mediterranean Sea | collected 2013-11-12 | depth 10 m | reverse complement strand
ATGCAGGCCCTCGGCCTTGGCTATCTCCGGACTTACTGTGGCCGCAAACAACGGTCGCCAAATTACCCGTAGCGTCAGCAATACGATTGTCCCTCCTACGCCAATAGCTAGAAGATCATATTGATTGATCGCCAGTACGTCCCCGAAAAGGAAACCGAGCAAATCAACGCGTACCCAGGTCATAAATGAGAGCGCTATGAGACCCAGTGCGAGGGTTGAATGCGCCAGCAGGCCAAGCAATGCATCAGATGAGAGGGGTGCGATTTGTCTCAGCAAAAGAAGCGAAAGGGCCATCAGTACCGAGATTACAAAAACCGCGAGTGTTATGTTGACCTCCAAAAGAATCGCGAGCGCGACCCCCCAAAAGTGCTGAGTGTGAGAGTGTGTCACCGAAATAAGCTAGGCGACGCCAGACGACAAAGCACCCGAGAGGGCCAGTTATAATGGCGACACCGATGCCGCCGAGGAAGGCCCGAAATAGAAAATCATCAAGCATTCGTAGTGATCTCTTTATTGTCGTAAGTTCTCTCCGCCATCTCTTCCATTTTTTCTATGGACCCGTGTGTTTCGTGGGTGTGATCGTGCATGTGCTCGTAGATCGCTAGGTTGGCAGATATTTTTGAGCCATACAGGGTGCGGAATTCTGACGATGTTGAGACGGCTCTCGGGGTCCCGGAGCAGCAAATATGGCCGTTCAGGCAGATAACATGGGTCGTTGCTGACATCACGAAGTGTAGATCGTGTGAAATCAGAAGGACGCCACAGTTGAGGTTTTTAGCAATCGTCTCGATCAAACTATACATTGCCTCTTCCCCGGAGTTGTCGACCCCCTGAACCGGCTCATCTAGCACCAAGAGTTCTGGTTTCTTGGCAATGGCTCGGGACAGGAGCACTCGCTGAAACTCACCACCGGAAAGCGTATTCAATTCGCACTCGAGTAAGTGTAATGAATCGGTCATCGCCAACGCTGAATTAATGTCTGAATTTGAACATGCTCCTGTGAGGTTCAGGAATCGCTCTACTCGCAGCGGTAAAGTCCAGTCAATTGAAACTTTTTGAGGGACATAGCCGACCTGTAATTTCGATTTTTGAAACGCGGTTCCCTCGTCTAGGTTCAATAGACCAAGCGCCATCTTTGCCGAGGTCGTTTTACCTGCGCCATTTGGCCCAATCAATGTTACTATCTCACCGGCCTGAACGGAAAATGATATGTTTCGGGCCAGCCATTTTCCAGCGCGCTTGACTCCAGCGTTTTTCAGTTCGATGAGTTTTGCCGAATCGGATTTTATCATTAGTTAGCTCTGCCAATTGGTGTTTCTTGCATCACCTAAGTGTTATATCATAACGTAAATAGTCTTTAAATTCTTATTTAAGGGAAACGTATGCGCATAGCTAAGTTCTTACTACCGTCTATCATCGCGGTCGCCAGCGTAAATATGGCCGTTGCCCAGCCTAATGTGGCCGCTTCGATAAAGCCAATCCATTCGTTAGTGTCTTCTGTCATGGAAGGTGTAGCAGTACCACTTTTGTTGGTCGACGCAGGCTCACCCCATACCTACTCTTTGAAGCCAAGTCAGGCTAAGTACCTGCAAGAAGCAGATGCGGTCTTCTGGGTCGCACATGATGTCGAGACATTCCTCGAAAAGCCGCTAGACTCAATACCAAAAAATACGGTGGTGGTCGAACTGGGTGAGACGGAGGGCCTCGTTGAGTTGAGTTTTAGGGAGGGTGGACTGTTCGATTCCCATGGTCACGACGATCACGATGACCATGACAAGCATGATGACCATGCCAAGAATGACGATCACGGCCATAGTGAGCATGATCCTCATTTTTGGCTGGATCCGCTGAACGCCAAGGTCATGGTCCGCGAAATACAGAGCCAGCTGTCATCGATGGATCCGGTAAATGCAGCGCGATATGAGTCAAATGCAAAGAAGACCGAGGCTAGACTTGACGAACTCGTTACAGCAATAGAGGCGGAACTCGCCGGATTGCAAGGCAGAGAATTCATCGCCTTTCATGACGCGTATCAATACTTTGAGAGCCGTTTCGGGGTCAGGGCCATCGGTACTATCACCGTATCCCCCGAGGTAATGCCGGGAGCAAAGCGTCTCAAAGAGCTTAGAGCAAAGATCAAGAAATCGAAGGCGACGTGTGTTTTTTCCGAACCACAGTTTGAGCCCAAAGTGGTCGAGGTGATTACCAGTGGTACTAGTGCCAGGACAGGGGTGTTAGATCCTTTGGGGGTTGAGCTCAAGCCGGGGCCAGATCTTTATCCAACCTTGATTAAGCAAATGGCCAAAGCTCTTAAAGCCTGTTTGTCATGACTCGTTTGGACGCGTGATCCTGCGTAGTCGGATAGCCTACGAACTTTGACTGAATGAATAGTCGTCTTGGGCAACTCGCCTGACCCTGTAAATGGCAGTTGCGCGGGACTTTTCGCAGGCCGCAATCGAGGTCACGGGAACAAGGCCAATAAATTCAGAGGATTGAAGATTAAAAAATGGTGGGTCGTGCGCGATTCGAACGCGCGACCAATTGGTTAAAAGCCAACTGCTCTACCAGCTGAGCTAACGACCCACATCAAGGATTAGAGTTAATCCGATAGGGCGCGTATGATACCGGCCAAGGCAAATTTGGCAAGTCACTTCAGGGATTTTTTTAGATTTTTGGGGAAATTCCCACCTGATAGGCTGTCGGATCTTGAAGCCCAGCGTCTAAAAAGCCTTTGTGACGCAATCGACACGCATCACAGGCTCCGCAAGCCGCGCCACTGTCATCAGCTTGGTAGCATGAAACTGTGAGGCTGTAATCCACACCCAGGGCCGCTCCTGTCTTCACAATGTCTGATTTCGACATCGACATCAACGGAGCTTCAACTACCCATCGAACACCACCATCAACAGCCGCAGTGGCAACATTCGCTAGACGTTCGAATTGCTCTATAAACGCAGGACGACAGTCAGGATATCCGGAGTAATCGACCGCATTAGCACCAATAAATAGATGCGTCGCCCCAACCACTTCACCATACCCAAGCGCAATCGATAAAAATACAGTATTTCTCGCAGGCACGTAGGTCACCGGAATTCCTGCTTCAGCGACACCGCCGACAGGGACTTCGAATTCATCACTGGTTAACGCAGATCCACCGATCGCCCTAAGATCAAGCCGAATCACTTTATGTGGGTGCTGACCCATTGTCCCAGCGATTCGATGCGCAGCACGCAGCTCTGCATTGTGTTTCTGCCCATAATCAAAACTAATAGTGTAACAATCAAAACCACGCGATTTCGCCATCGCAAGCACTGTGGCTGAATCAAGTCCTCCAGACAACAGAATGACCGCTTTTGGTTGACCAATCATCGCCCGCTTTCCTCACCCCAAATCTGCTTGTGGAGTTGCAACTGCATTCGAAACGGATGTCTCGATTGCACGATCAGGTCAGCTAGGATCTTCAGGTCCATTTCACCGTAGGAAGGCGAAATCCAAATGGCACCTGCATGAACAACTTCTGGATGCTCATCACAAAATAGTTCAAACCAACGAAAATCGTCAGCACTCGTAACTACAACCTTAATTTGATCTTTGGATTGAAGACGAGTCAAATTCGATACGAGGTTCTTCGATGACTCTCCAGAGCCTGGCGTTTTGACGTCCAAGACTACCGAGACGCGAGAGTCGACATCAGTGATATCAATGGCTCCAGATGTCTCCAAAGACACCTCGAACCCTGCATCGCAAAGCGCAGTCAACAGGAACCAACAATTAGGCTGTGCCAGAGGCTCTCCTCCAGTCACACAGACTCGCGGGACACCAGCGTCTACCACCTGAGCGACCAACCCTGCAATGGTATGGTGTTCGCCGCCCTGAAACGCGTATTCGCTGTCACAGTAGACGCAACGTAAGGGACATCCAGTCAGTCGAATAAAAGTCGTCGGCAGACCCGACGTCAGAGCTTCACCTTGGAGGCTAGTAAAAACCTCCGTGATGCGGAGGCTTGGCGATTCAGCCATTTGTGTACTCAGTTAATTTTCTCGAGCTCACGTGAAGCCAAGCCCGCCTCAACACTCTCAGGCGCTTGCGTGATGACTTCCTGAAGGATTTTTCGCCCGTTCATTACATCTTGGTTATTTATTAATAATTTTCCAAGTTTAACTTTAACCTGCAATATTTTTCGGAACTCAGGATCGTCAAGTAATATTTTTTTAAACACCTCAATAGCCTCAATCTCTCTATTTAGCGCATTTAAGAGCTGACCGACCCAATATTCGGACTCAATTTTTAATTCACTATCAGGATACAACTGACCGAACGATTTCATTGCTTCAAGCCCTTCGGCAAGCTTGTTTTCTTTAATCAACTGAAAAGCACCCTTGTAGGCATCTTGATCAGACACTGCAGGGTTCTGATTTTGGTTGACTATATAATCATTCGAACCGTCAACAGCATCTCCCGTACCCGGTGTCATCTGTGTCGACTGGGCTGTGACTGCATCTTTTTGGATGCGAACCAACTCACCTAACCGCTGATCCAGATCGAGATAACGCGTTTTCTGATCTGACGACATTTGGCTAAGCTGATATGACAACTCTTCCATCAATCCACGAAGCGCTTGGGTCTCTTGACGCAACTGATCTATCTGAAGCAGAAGCTCTGCTTGAGATTGACGCAAGGACTCGGCGCTAAATGGTTCTTCAGCGTACGAAAACAAAGACGCCGCAGTCATTACAACGGCGGCGCCAGCAGTTTGAGCTAGCCGCATCGATTATTGATATATCAGCTCAACACGACGGTTCCGCGACCAGCCATTTTCGTCACGCGATAACGACAATGGACGTTCTTCACCGTAACTGATTGACTCAATCTGAGAGCGGTTCACGCCTTGAATCACGAGGTAACGCGCCACCGCATTCGAACGACGCTCACCAAGGGCTAGGTTATAAGCTCGCGAACCACGCTCGTCTGCATGACCCTCGAGACGAACCTTGGCAGATCGATCAGCCGCCAGATACTTCGCATGCGCATCCAAATCATCAAGGGCATCTTGCGAGAGATCTGATTTATCAAACCCAAAAAAGAATAGTGTATCTGCAGCCATCGCATTATTGCGTAGCTGTTCCGCAGTCTTCGCAGCCAAATCCGCTGCTTGCTGGTCAGCCTTAGCAGCTTCCTGTTTAGCTAGAAATTCGGCTTGCCGAGCTTCACGTGCCGCTCTTTCAGCATCGGACTCAATCTTTGAAGGCGGCACCTGCACTGACTCATTAACTTGACCGGCGCACCCCGCAAGCACTGCTAAAATCGCAATGATCCCGACAGTTTTTGCCTGCTTTAAAATATTCATTCCATCACCCCTATTTGACATCGATGAAAACGCTACTGTTTTTCTTTTTTAGTTAAAGAAAGGACTCCACGCGGGCTCCCTCACACTCTCACTGACAGAAGGTAACCGAACTCTAACCCTCCCGTCCATGGAAACCAGCCCTAAAAGCCCTCGACCCCCACTAGAAGTTGCATAAATTAACATAGTTCCATTCGGAGCGACACTCGGAGATTCATCTAAATCAGTCTCCGTCAAAATCCGAATCTCACGCGTTTTGAGATTCATCCGAGCAATATGGAACCGTTCATTGGTCCGATGAACAAACACAATACTTTTGCCATCGGGGGTAAAGGCGCCATTGGAGTTATAGTCCCCATCAAAAGTCACGCGCTTCACCGTCTTATCGGATACATTTATCATGTAGAGTTGTGGCTTACCGCCACGGCTTGATGTAAATAAAATGGATCGTCCATCCGGTGACCAGGATGCTTCTGTGTCAATCGCAAAGTGATTGGTCATCCGGTCTAACTGCCCTGTCCTGAGATTCGCAACGTACAGTTCAGGATTGCCGTCACGAGATAACGTTAATACGAGTTTTCTGCCATCTGGACTGAATGACGGCGCGCTGTTGAGGCCTGGAAAATCTGAGACTTTTTGTACCTCGCCGGTTGCCAAGGTCTGCACGTAGATTCCCGCGCGCTTGCCTCGGAAACTCATATAGGCAACCCGTGAACCGTCAGGAGACCAAGCGGGTGATAAAATCGGTTCAGAGGACTGAAAGATGGTTTGCGGCCGACCGCCATCAGCATCTGACAGGATTAACTTAAACGTCTGATCCTTCTCAGAACGACGCTCAGCTGATACGTACAACAAACGGGTGGAGAAAATCCCTTTTAATCCGGTCAGTGCCTCGTAGATTCGATCAGAAATATAATGCCCAATATCACGAAGTGAATCTATTTCCCCAGGAATACGCTCCATCGGAAATACCAATTTCTCCCCATAAACATCATATAGCCCAAACCGGACGATTAAGCCTTGACTACCTCGTTCTAACGAACCAACGACCGTATACTCAGAATCTATTGCCCGCCAATCTCGATAAAAGATCTGATCATCCGGACCCGGTAGCGACAGCATGGTTTCCCGACGCACTCGAACAAATTGCCCACTTCGCTCTAGATTGGATTCGATCAGTCTCGCCAAATCTGCGTCGAACGCGCCGGCACTTTTCACCCGAAATGGAACTACAGCAATTTTGAAGGGATTTTCAATGCCTCTCGTAATCTCAATCACCAACTCAGCACGCACTGGCATGGCAACCAAGAAAGCTATAACAAAAGGAAGTATTTTCTTCATCACTGTCTATCTCTCCGGTCTAAACTTAACGGTAATCGATCTAAACTTTTCCTCAAACGTAGCCGCGTCAAATTGTTTCACTTCATCGAATGGTGCCGCTCGTTTCACTGCGTTAACAGCAGATCGGTTAAACGATACATTACCGCTACCTCCAACGACAGTAACATCCACTAGTTCTCCATTTGATGCGAGAGACATTCTAAGGAGAACCTCGACCCCGCCTTTGTAACCCGGAGGTTTCCGCCACGCACGCGTGATCTTAGTTGTCATGGCGTCGATCACATTAGCTGCAGCTTTTTCAGTTGCTAAAGCATTTAAAAGAGCAAGTTCAGCTTCCTCTTTTTGTTTTTCCAAATCTTCTAACGCCCGCGCCTCTGCTTCCGCCCTTTTAAATGCTTCTTCAAGTGCTTTCTTCTTCTCTTCCGCTCGCTTCTTCTCTTCCGCTCGCTTCTTCTCTTCCGCTCGCTTCTTCTCTTCCGCTCGCTTCTTCTCTTCCGCTTGCTTCTTCTCTTCCGCTTGCTTCTTCTCTTCCGCTCGCTTCTTCTCTTCCGCTCGCTTCTTCTCTTCCGCTCGCTTCTGTTTCGCTCGCGCCTCTGCGGCAGCAGAGGGAGCAAAGGTGAGTTCAGTCGCCTGTATCACTACAACAGGTGGCGGCGTGATCGTTCTGGCCTCAGGTGAGACGGCAATAAAAAATGTCAATAACAGGATAATATGCAAGCCGATGGCGAGCATCAGGGGACGAATCAGATTCTCGCCCCGACGATCCACTAGGGGGTCTCCGCGACTAAGCCGATAGATGTGACTCCGACACCTTGCAGTGCGCTCATCACTTCCATCACGGTTCCATAGTCTAAACCCTGATCACCACGAAGCTGGACTGGCGTTCCTGGTTTTGCAGCGAGCACTTTCATCACACGATCTTTAATGATGCCCAGACTCACCGCAGTCTCACCGTCCCCACCAATATTGATGAATAGCTGTCCTTGACCATTCATCGAAATCACCAGGGGTTCTTCGTCAGCATCAACCGGTAGCGGTTCAGTCGAGGCCTCTGGAAGCTCGATCGGTACTCCCGGAGTCAGCATTGGCGCGGTCACCATAAAGATCACCAATAACACCAACATCACATCAATGTAGGGCACCACATTGATCTCAGAGACCAGTCGTTTTCGATTCCGTCGCGACAAACGCGCCATCACTCACCCCGCTGATGGACGCGACGGTGCAGGATTGCGGCAAACTCGTCAGCGAAGTTTTCGTAGGTCATCGCCAGACTATCAACCTTGGCGGTAAACCGGTTGTAGGCGATAACTGCAGGAATCGCTGCAAATAATCCAATCGCTGTTGCCACCAAAGCCTCCGAGATACCGGGAGCGACAGTTGCAAGGGTCGCTTGCTTCACTGCGGCCAAACCTCGGAAGGAATTCATAATCCCCCAGACCGTCCCGAAGAGACCGATATACGGACTGATCGATCCGACCGTTGCCAAAAATGGTAGATGAGCATCAAGGCGCTCTTCCTCTTTGGCTCGCGCGACACGCATTGCTCGGTGAACGCCTTCCATGACCGCATCTGGGTCTGATTTCACATCTTGGCGCAGTCGAGTAAATTCCTGAAAACCTGCTTTAAATACGGCTTCAAGGCCGATCAAGTTGGGTGAATTCGCAACCTGCTTATAGAGGCCCACGAGCTCCGCACCACTCCAAAAGGTATCTTCAAACAATCGGGCATGTTTTCGCGCACGGGATAAAACCCGAGTGCGCTGAAAGATGACGACCCAAGAAAAGACAGAAGCGAGGACCAGTGTCGCCATGACCAATTGAACGACTGGTCCGGCTTGCAACACGAGGCTAAGGATAGAGAGTTCTTCAGACATCAGTTTTCTCAATTGTCATGGTTAATGTATTCATTAATAGGTCAGGCATCGCCCGAGGTTTCAAAGTATCCATAGTGACGGCAACAACTTCCACCTCTGCGTGCACCAAAAGAGCACCATCGGATTGTCGACGGCCTTCTTGCTCAAAAATAACACGTGTTCGACGCAGTGACTTCACCGCACAAGAAATCGCTAAACGATCGTCGAGTCGCGCAGGCTCTTGATAGCCGACCGAAACATGGCGAACCACAAAAATCAGGTTATGTTGAATCGTCTGTGACTGCTCGATTCCGATGCTTCGTAAAAAATCAGTCCGCGCACGCTCAAAGAATTTCAGATAATTACCGTAAAACACGATGCCACCAGCATCGGTGTCTTCTATATAGACCCGAACCGGGATCTCAAAGTGCATCAGGATTCCTGAAACAAGTCATCTGCCCCGCCTGCCAGTCCGACAACTTGATAACCTGCCTGTGTCAAGGTTCGACCACGAGGCGTTCGATGGAGGTAGCCTTGCTGAATCAAATACGGCTCGATCACTTCCTCGAGCGTACCGCGTTCCTCACTCAAGGAGGTCGCGAGAGATTCTATCCCCACAGGACCTCCATTAAAGTGATTAGCGAGAACCGACAACAGCTTGCGGTCCATTTGGTCAAACCCACGTGCATCGACATGCAATAAGTTCAAAGCATCATCTGCAACTGGGTTGGTAATCACACCATCGGCCCGGACTTCAGCAAAATCTCTCACCCGGCGCAAAAGCCGGTTTGCGATCCGTGGGGTTCCACGAGACCGTTTGGCGATTTCAAAAGCTCCATCGGCTTCACACTCCACCCCCATGAGATTGGCAGACCGGGCAACGATTTTCGCCAAATCGACTTCCGAATAAAATTCCAAGCGTTGCACGATCCCAAAACGATCGCGTAATGGACTGGTTAATAGTCCGGCTCGAGTGGTTGCACCGACTAAGGTAAATGGCGGTAAGTCTAATTTGATTGACCGCGCTGCTGGGCCTTCGCCGATCATAATATCGAGCTGATAATCCTCCATTGCGGGGTATAACACTTCTTCCACAGAGGCCGACAGGCGATGAATCTCATCGATGAACAGCACATCACCGGCCTCGAGGTTGGTCAGAATTGCTGCTAAATCACCAGCACGCTCCATCACAGGACCCGAAGTCGATTTAAGCGAGGCACCCATTTCATGGGCAATAATATTGGCAAGAGTCGTTTTACCAAGCCCTGGTGGGCCAAAGATCAATGTATGGTCCAGGGGTTCAGCACGGTTTCTGGCGGCGTCAACAAACAGCTGCATCTGGTCACGCACTTTGGGCTGACCTTCATATTCCAAGAGCGTTTTCGGCCGAACTGCGCGTTCAATACGCACATCCTCTGGCAAAGACTCTCCTTCGATAATGCGTTCACTCATGGTTGACGTAACATCTGTTTGAGACTCGCTCTGATCAAGTTCTCAGGTGTGGCTTCTGAGTCATTGGGTAATCGATCGATCGCTTTTCTTGCCTCAGTTTCCTTGTAGCCAAGAGCGATCAAGCCAAGAACGGCCTCTTCAATCGGTGAGGCGGCATGATTGACGATTGAGGTCTCGCTGGAAGTCATTCGGCCACGTAATTCAACAATTAATCGTTCTGCAGTCTTTTTGCCAATTCCGGGCAAACGGGTCAATGTCGCCACGTCATCACGCTCGACAGCCGAGGCCAGTTCATCACCAGACAACCCGGAAAGGACGCCGATAGCGAGCTTCGGACCGACGCCTGAGATTTTAATTAAAATACGAAATGACTCTCGGTCTTCATGAGTTAAAAACCCATATAGGAGTTGCGCATCCTCGCGAACGACAAAGTGTGTTTGCAGCGTGATTTGTTGCCCAACCGCTGGGAGTTCACACAAAGTACTGATTGGGCACTCAACTTCATAGCCGAGGCCACCCACATCCACCAAGGCAGTTTGATGCTCGATTCCTAGCAGTATGCCGGTAATTCGACCGATCATTTCGGACTCTCCTTTAAGCGCCAACGGCTTCCCGAGCGCGAGCGCGACGACAATCGAAATCGCGCATCAGCACCCTCACCATCTTTACTGTACCCAGCGCAGAGCGCAATACCGAGTGCGTCCGCCGCATCCTCACCAGGATTCTCTGATAACCCAAGGATCCGTATGACCATATTTTGCATTTGAGCTTTGCTAGCTTGCCCCTGTCCACAGATCGCCTGCTTGACAGTTTTGGCTGCGAATTCTTTGACCGGAATCGATGCGGTGCCTGCCGATAACAAAGCCACACCACGCGCTTGACCGAGCTTTAACGCTGATTGAAAGTTTTTCGCAAGAAAGACTTCTTCAACCGCGCATTCGGTAGGCTGAAGTCGATGAATCACATCCGCCAGACCTTGGTGTAATGTCAGCAACCGATTGGACATCGCGCCGGAACCCAATGTCAGGATGCCAGATTCCAAATAAACAACATGGCTACCCTCCACTTCGATCACGCCCCATCCGGTTTTGATGGAGCCTGGATCGATGCCGAGGATTCTACGCATCAGGCCAAAGACTCAAGCAACTCGTCGGTGAAGTTCGCATTAGTATAGACGTTTTGCACATCATCCAAATCTTCAAGCATGTCGATCAATTTCATGACTTTCAGAGCACTCTCTTCGTCGAGCTCTGCGGTTGTTGAGGGAACCAAAGCCACCTCAGCCGCCAACACCTCAATACCAGCAGAAACCAGTGCATTTTTGACTTCAATCACATCATTTTGAGTGGTCGCAACATCAATCGAACCGTCGTCTTGCGTAACAACATCCTCAGCACCAGCTTCGAGTGCTGCTTCCATGACCGCATCTTCATCGGCATGTTCAATCAAAATCTGACCACGCTTGGTAAACAGATAGGCGACCGAACCATCGGTTCCAAGATTCCCTCCGCACTTACTAAATGCGTGCCGAACTTCAGCTACGGTCCGATTTTTGTTATCGGTCATCACTTCCACAAGCACAGCCACGCCGGCGGCTCCGTAGCCTTCGTAGGTGAGTTCTTCAACGTGATCGTTGTCGCCACCACCGGCCCCGCGATCAATCGCTCGCTGGATGGTGTCTTTGGTCATATTCGCTGAGAGCGCCTTATCAATGGCCGCTCGCAATCGTGGATTGTCCGAAGGCTCACCTCCACCCAGTTTGGCGGCAACCGTGATTTCACGAATCAATTTCGTAAAAATTTTGCCGCGCTTGGCATCTTGCGCTGCCTTTTTATGTTTAATGTTAGCCCATTTACTATGACCTGCCATTACATCGTCTCCGTTTTATCCTGACGAATCCGCACACCAACTTCTTTTAACTGTTCTGCGCCAACAACCCCAGGGGCATCAGTCAATAAGCAGGTCGCGGATTGCGTTTTCGGGAATGCAATGACGTCGCGGATCGACGTCGCTCCCAACATCAACATAACCAATCGATCCAAACCGAACGCCAAACCACCGTGTGGAGGTGCTCCGTAACACAATGCATCCAATAAGAAGCCAAACTTCTCACGCTGCTCCTCAGCAGAGATATTCAACACATCGAACACTGCCTGTTGCATGGCTTGATCATGAATCCGGATCGAGCCACCCCCCAATTCTGTGCCATTAAGAACCATGTCATAGGCGCGGGATAAAGCATCCAACGGCTTGATTTTCAATGTGTCAGCATCGACTGTGGGTGCAGTAAATGGGTGATGCAGCGCAGCCACATGACCATCGCCTGCATCTTCAAACATGGGAAAGTCCACGACCCACAAAGGCGCCCATTGATGCGTCAATAAATTCAGATCATGCCCGAGCTTGACACGCAGTGCACCCAAGCCATCGGAAACCACACGCGTGGAGTCAGCGCCAAAGAACAAAATGTCGCCATCAGCCGCATCGACACGCTCCATCAGCGCCATCACCACATCATCAGGCATAAACTTCAAGATCGGACTCTGCAGACCCTCAAGACCCTCACTGAGCGCATTCACTTTGACCCAGGCTAAACCCTTCGCACCGTACTGATCGACAAACTTCGTGTAATCATCGATTTCTTTGCGTGAAATGGAGGCCCCACCCGGAACCTTCAGAACCGTGACACGACCATTTGGGTCGTTCGCCGGACCACTGAAAACCTTAAAATCAACTTCAGCCATTAAATCCTTAATATCAACGAGTTCCAAAGGAATTCTAATATCAGGCTTATCACTTCCAAAACGGGCCATCGCCTCTGCATAAGGCATCCTCGGGAAGGCTCCTAAGTCAACGCCCATTTCAGCCTGAAATAACTCTCGAATCATCGACTCAGTCAAGCTCATCACTGCCTCTTCATCGGCAAATGACATCTCAAGGTCGATCTGTGTGAACTCAGGTTGCCGATCAGCACGAAGATCTTCATCACGGAAACATTTGGCAATTTGGAAATAACGATCCAGTCCCGCCACCATCAACAGCTGCTTAAAGAGCTGTGGCGACTGTGGCAAGGCGAAGAATTCGCCCTTATGAACTCGGGAAGGAACCAAATAATCACGCGCACCCTCCGGGGTAGCCCGCGTCAGAACTGGTGTTTCGGTATCCACAAAACCATGACCCGCCAAAAAATTACGAACAAAGGTCGTGACTCGCGAGCGGAGCATTAAATTCTCGAGCATTTCTGGTCGACGAAGATCCATATACCGATGCTTCAAGCGGACTTCCTCACCCACCTTTGCGTGCTCATCCAATTGGAACGGTGGCGTATCAGCGATATTTAGCACCCTGACTTCACGACCTAAGACTTCAATTTCACCAGTCGCCATGTCTGTGTTCACTGTTCCCTCAGGTCGAGCGCGCACCAGTCCTGTAATCTGCATCACCCACTCTGATCGTGCTCGATCCGCAGTCGCAAAGGCGTCTTTGGTATCGGGATCAACGACCAATTGAAGGAGTCCCTGCCGATCTCGGAGGTCAAGAAAGATCACTCCGCCATGGTCACGGCGGCGGTGAACCCAGCCGCAAACAGTGATTGTGTCACCGATGTGCTTGGCGTTGAGTTCGCCACAGTAGTGGGTGCGCATGAATACTAATTCCTTTTTCAATAGGCCTAGGCGGCCGATTCCGTTTTGCTAGATGCGGGTTTTTTCGGTTCAGATGCTTTGTCTGAGGCCGCAGGCTTGTCGGCTCCTGAGGGTTGGCTGTCGCCAGACAAGTTTTTCTTTTTGTCACCGGTTTTAAAGTCGGTTTCATACCAACCGCCACCGGTTAGACAAAAGCCCGCCGCACTGATTTTTTTCTTCAGCTCAGGCTGGCCACAATCCGGGCAGTCGACTAACGGTGCGTCGGACAATTTTTGTATTGCATCATGCGATTGCCCGCATGCAGAACACTGATATTCATAAATTGGCATATCGACCCCGACCAAATACTCGCCAAAAGCTTGAAAGTATACCGATCCTTGGACCATCCAAGAACCCGAATTTCAAAATTGGGGCGATCGACTGAAGTTAAAGATCTGTCTCCTCATCGAGAAGGTGTTCAATGAGTAGCGTCAAGGCCGCCAAAACAGTGCCATGGCGAACTGCTGATCGGTCGCCATCCAAGGTCAGCTTCTGGCTGAATACGCCCTCGGAATCTGCCACTGAAATCCAAACTGTACCAATCGGCTTCTCCTCAGATCCACCGTCTGGTCCAGCAATCCCGGTCGTCGAAATCGCCCAGTCACTGCCACTTAAACGCCGAATCGACAGCGCCATCTCTGAAGCAACTTCCTCACTCACTGCGCCAAAAGACAGCAACGTCTCGTGACTCACCCCAAGTAGATCGGTTTTGATGGCATTGGCGTATGCCTGAATACCACCCAAAAAATACCCAGATGATCCTGGTTGCTCCGTCAGGGCTGCACCCACGAGTCCACCTGTGCAACTCTCGGCCACTGACACCGTCTGCTGACGAGCAAGTAGCTGCTCGTGCACGTTGTTTAACACCATCAAAAGATCTGAAGTCATACACCAATCCATGTCTTTTCTTTAGAATGCCACGATGGATCAAAAAGCCCCACTGTCTCAGCACACTCCCATGATGCAGCAATATTTAGCGATCAAGGGTGATTATCCGACATCGCTGGTGTTTTATCGCATGGGTGATTTTTATGAATTGTTTTTCGATGATGCCAAAGTGGCGGCGCAAGTGTTGGATATTACGCTCACCAGCCGCGGCCAATCTGCTGGCGAACCGATCCCGATGGCGGGGGTTCCTTATCATGCCGCGGAAAACTATCAAGCTCGGTTGTTAAACGCAGGACTTGCCGTCGTGGTCTGTGAGCAAGTCGGTATTCCTGGAGAATCCAAAGGACCGGTCGCTCGTGAAGTCACCCGAATTTTGACACCGGGAACAGTCACTGATGAAGCCTTTGTCGAATCTGGCCAAGAACTTTGGGTGGCTGCACTGAATACGCACGGTCTGACATATTCGGTGGCTCTCGGATCCGTCTCCCGCGGGGAAATATTGATTTACGATCAACTGTCCAAGCAGGCCTTCGATAGCCTGATCACACGGGTTGAACCAAAAGAGTGCCTCACCCAAGACGCAGATCTCTTCCACACCGAGACCCGCCAAGTCATGGTTCCTGCCTGGCATTACACGCTCGATCAGTTATCTCGTGAACTCGATCGCACCTATCAGGTCAAGGATGCGCGCGGTGTTGGCTTAAGCGATGTCAGTGATCAAGGTCTGGAAGCGACTGCAGCACTTCTGACCTATTTGCATGACACGCAACGCAAAGAATTGATGCATTTTTCTCGGCCTCAGCTGGTTCGCGACGATGACCGGGTCGTTTTAGATCAAACCACGCAAAAAAATCTGGAGTTAACCCGTACATTAAGGGGAGATCGTAAACACACCTTGCTTTGGGTCCTCGATCAAACCTCAACAGCCATGGGTAGTCGGGAATTGGCTCGCTGGATCACAGCTCCTTTCCGAGATTCGACCATCCCACAGCAACGACTCCATCATATTCGAGCTCTCATCGGATCAGGCTTCACTTCGGTGATCAATCATCATCTCAAACGCATCGGGGATCTGGAACGGATTGTCGCCCGGATTGGCCTGAAGTCGGCACGACCACGAGATCTGACTCGATTGCGCGACAGTCTCAATGAACTACCTGAACTGCAGTGTCGACTGACGCAATCCGATGAAGCCTCTGTTCAGGCACTTGGCATGCGCATCACCTTGTTGGAGTCTGTGAAAACCCTGCTACACAATGCGCTCGAGAGTGAACCCTCTGTCATCATCAGCGCGGGTGGCGTCATTCGTGAAGGCTATGATGCAGAACTCGATCAATTACGACGTTTTTCTCTCGACGCCTCAAGTCTGTTAACCGACATGGAGGACGCCGAGCGCACCACCTCGGGGATCAATAGCCTGAAGCTCGGCTATAACCGCGTTCATGGATATTACTTTGAAATCTCCAAGGCCACGTTGGCCACTCAAGAGGCGCCGTTGCACTTCCAACGACGACAGACACTCAAAAATGCTGAGCGCTTTACAACCCCTGAACTCAAAATCTTTGAAGACAAAGCTTTATCGGCGGAAAGCCAAGCCTTAAGCCGAGAACGCCATCTGTACGAGGCATTATTTAACCCATTGATGGATGTGATTTCCGACCTCAAACACCTAACACAGACGCTCGCGGAACTTGATGTCCACAACAGCCTAGCCTTGGTCGCAAGTCATGAACGCTGGGTCGAACCAGTTCTTTCAGATACGGTTGAAGTTAACATCGTTCAAGGACGTCACCCGGTCATCGAAAAAGCCAACACCGATCCTTTCGTTCCCAACGATGTCCACTTAGACGCCAATCAGTCACTCTCGCTCATCACTGGCCCCAATATGGGCGGTAAGTCGACCTACATGCGACAGACAGCACTCATTGCTCTTCTGGCCCGGATCGGTAGCTTTGTTCCTGCCGACCAGGCATCGATCGGTCCCATTGATCGAATTTTCACTCGAATTGGTGCCTCTGATGATCTCGCCGGAGGACGGTCCACATTTATGGTCGAAATGACAGAGACCGCGGCGATTTTGGCGGAAGCGACCGATCAATCGCTGGTCTTGATGGATGAAGTCGGTCGTGGCACAAGCACCTTTGATGGATTAGCACTGGCCTGGGCGTCGGCTGAAGCACTGGCCAAACATCGAGCACTCACGCTGTTTGCCACACACTATTTCGAATTAACTCATTTGCCGGACTCAGAACCAACCGCTTTCAATGTACACCTCACTGCACAAGTCAGTGGCGATCACATCGTTTTTCTTCACCGGGTGATGAGCGGGCCAACCTCACAGAGCTATGGTTTGCATGTTGCCAGACGAGCGGGTGTTCCTGACCATATCATTGGTCGCGCCGCCACTTATCTCGCCGAACTCGAATCACAACAGGTGGGCCTAAATCAAACTCAAGCGCCACAAGCAGATCTCTTTCATCAACCGCCAGACCCACTAGTGACACAGCTTTCTCATATCGATCCGGACGATTTATCACCGCGAGAAGCCTGGTCCACCCTCGAGGCACTGGTTTTAAAAGCTCGTGAGTCACTTGGCGATTCCCACACAAACGCATAGAATCTTTGCCGCGCAAAGGAGAGACCCATGACATTTGTTGTTGTCGATAACTGTATCCGCTGTAAATACACAGACTGTGTCGAAGTCTGTCCCGTGGATTGTTTCTATGAAGGCCCAAACTTTCTTGTGATCAACCCTGATGAGTGCATTGACTGTGCACTCTGCGAGCCTGAGTGCCCGGCAGGCGCGATCTTATCTGAGGATGAGTTGTCTGAAGATCAAAAGGCGTTTATCGAAATCAACGACGAGTTATCGCGTGTCTGGCCAAATATTACCGAGAAAAAAGACCCACTCCCCGATGCCGACGAGTGGGATGGAGTGGCCAATAAAATTGACCATCTCGATCGCGGTTAATTTAATCCAGAATGGCAACATCAGCCGGAATGCGTCCCGATTCGACCATCCGGCACAGGAGTCTTAGGGTCTCAACCTGAATCTGACGAACCCGCTCACGTATGGTGCCTGAGCGTTCGCCAATCGCGGAAAGGGTTCCACAATCACGGCCATCGAGACCATAACGTCTCATCAAGACCATCCTCGGGAGATCTGGGAGATCTGGTAGCAGGTTCAACCAAGCGGCAACATTTTCACGATCTTGTTGACTCACGACCAAAGCCTCCGGTGAGGGCTCATCAGACTCCAATAAATCGACCCCAGTGGCTCCGTCCAGATTATCAATAGGTTGATCCAAAGAAATGATCTGCTGAGCGGGGTTGAACCAATGATTGAAGTTACGTTTGGCATAGCCTGGCAAGGTCTCATTTTCCAACTCTCGCGCTTTCCGCTCTTATCGGATCTCTCGCTGCTTATGAATCGGAATTCGGACGGTTTTGGCCTGATTCATTAAGGCTCGCTCCACCGCCTGACGAATCCACCAGGCAGCATAGGTTGAAAAGCGATAGCCCATTTCCGGGTCATATTTATCAACAGCCCGCATCAGGCCAAGATTGCCCTCTTCCACTAAATCAGCGACATCAAGTCCTCGGCCACGATAACGGCCAGCGATGCTAATGACGAGCTTTAAGTTACGCTCAATGAATTCAGACCGAGCTTGAAAACAGCCTTGTTGAACTTGCCGACCAAGCTCAAGTTCTTCTTGAGCGGTCATCAGCTCATGCTGATTTAGATGGTCGAGATAACTGGCATTCGAGAGTGAATCAATCATAACGATCTCCTTGTGGTGGGAGCTCAGTTATAACGGGCCCCAGGGTCGAGCATGATGGACTGAAGGGCTAAGACTTGCGTTTAGGTAGCAGTGATACCGGATTGATCGGCTTCCCTTGTTTTCGGATCTCAAAGTGGAGTTTCACACGATCGGTTCCAGTTGAGCCCATCTTGGCGATCACTTGACCGACCGTCACCACATCACCAACTTTCACACTTAAGCTCTGGT
>OZSS01000507.1_pt1 | contig 18613 bp, 16 predicted proteins | sample 1779911 | NCBI WGS metagenome assembly OZSS01 (sample SAMEA2603589, study PRJEB24840) | metagenome | biome: Water; feature: Photic zone; material: Seawater sample | place: Mediterranean Sea | collected 2013-11-12 | depth 10 m | reverse complement strand
GGCTTGAAATAAGCCTTTACATTAGAAAAATTGATCGTACCCGATAGGTCGTTTGTGGGAGGCATGATCGAGTAATTCCCAAAAATAAAATCGCCGTCATTTTCAATCTGAAAAAATTCAAAACTATTCACTAGTAAAATGTCCCAATAATCTGAAAACGATATATTTAAAGAAGAAGAATTCATAGAGCTTACCTGTTCTGTCCTCACCCGAGACCCAGGAATCATATTAAAGCCATCCCCATTTGCTATCTGTTCAAAAAAATCACTTAACACAGTACCAAAATCTGATTCTCTAATCTGAAAAAATCCGCTATCACTATCTATGGTGTGCGTGAATTGATTTAGATTTTTCACCTTATAAAAATTAGCGACAGGGAGAAAAGCACTATCCAGATTTTCCGCATGAAAAACACTCACATATTTCTCCGAGTTCAGCTCCCAAGATATCTCAACATCACCAGAATCAGAAAAAGACGTCACCTCTATTGAAAATAAATGAGCTGTAACTAAGAAACAAAAAGAAAAAAGAAAAAACTTCATAATAATTTTTAATAAAATGTATTAATTCTTAATAAAATTTCGTCCTAACATTCAATCAATCCAAAAGTAGAAATGTCGAGGCATCAGCAGACATCCTGAGCGAAGGCAATGATTTACATGACCGGCTGTGCAACAGAATCGGACCAACCGTATTAGGCACTTTGCTCTGATTTAATATAGTTTCTCTATTTGTGTCTAATTTATTGATCATGATATACTTATACGAAAAAACTAAATTACAGTCCAGCGAAACTTACCCCCTAATACCCTCCTTAAAAAACACATTTCTGACAGGAATCTGACAGGAATTTTGCCTTGGGCGATGGCCATTGAGTAATTGCCTTAGGTGGTTATACAGAACTATGGTGAAGCGACTAGAATTTTTCATAATTAAATATTTGCAGATTCATAACTGCAAATACTACACATACCCTCTTAAATGCTAGCTTAAAATGGTGGAGGTGGCGGGAGTCGAACCCGCGTGTCTCTTGTGTTCACAAGGGGCATCTACATGTTTATCTTTTTATTTATTGTCGTCCTTAAAGCGTGAAAAAGCACACTCTTTAATTTCCATGTCTTCAAAAATACGACTTATGAGTGAAGACAAACACATAAGCTATGCCTACTAGTCGGCGCCTCTAGTCTATAGTAGGTGTCTAGGTAGAGACGTTGCTGAACTAAGCAGCAAGAGCGAATTGTTCTTCGCCAATTAATTTTTGTAATGGATTGATACGGAGCCTCCATTATCTCCGACATGCAGCCTCAGGCTACGGCAAGAGGTCGAATCCGGTACACCCCCAAATTAAAATTTTAAATGATAATTTGAAACGTATGGAATCACAAACCGCTTGGTTGCGTGGAATGCAATCATACTTTCAAAGAACAGGAATCCTATAGTTAGACCGAATTAAAAAAGAAAACAATCCTGAATTTTTTCTGCTTGATTCAAAATTAACCGCTTGAATTTTAATAAAATATAGCATTACTTGAATGAATTCACAAATAATGAGTCTTGTACTAACTTGGGAAAAACAAAATTTAATCAGCATTGAACCGCTCTCACTGGCTGATATAAATACTATTTTTTCATTGGCTCGTTACTATAAGCAAGGAACAGAGTCGGGGCAACTGAAGTTTGATGCTCTTGAGGGCCGAACCGTGATCAATCTTTTCTTAGAACCGAGTACCCGAACTCGTCTGGCTTTTGAAATCGCCTGTAAACGTTTGTCGGCGGACTGTATCAGCGTCAGTGTTGGTGCGAGTAGTTTGAGCAAGGGAGAATCCCTAAAGGATACGGCGCGCAATATAGTCGCACTGGGTGCAGATGTGATCATCATGCGTCATTCGTCCTCAGGTTCTGCCGATTATTTATCAAAGACCGTGGACACTCCGATCATCAATGCGGGGGATGGTTCACACGCCCACCCGACCCAAGCTCTTCTCGATACCTTTACTTTGACGGAGCGTTTAGGAGATGTGAAAAATAAGAAGGTGACGATTTTGGGGGATATTTTATTCAGCCGAGTGGCTCGCTCAAATATACATTGTCTTTTGAAGTTGGGTGCTAAGGTGACTTTAGCGGGGCCGAATACTTTGGTGCCGAAAGAATTTGAAGCGATGGGTGTGACGGTATCGCATAATTTAAAGGATGCTTTGGAAGATGCGGATGCGATTATGCTTCTGCGGATTCAGCATGAGCGACAAACCTCTACCCACTTTCCTTCGATTGGTGAATACACCACGAGTTTTGGTTTGAATGAGCGTCGTGCCCATTGGATCAAGCCGAACGCAATCATCATGCATCCGGGACCTATCAATCGAGGTGTGGAAATTGATTCCAAACTGGCGGACTCAAGTAACTCAGTGATTTTAGAACAAGTGAAAAATGGAGTGTTTGTACGCATGGCGATTCTTCACCTCTGTCACGCCGCCCACACACAAACAAAAATCAGCCTACCGAAATAACCTTTTAAATTTAAGCCTAAATTATGACGCAATATACTTGGATAAAAAATGGATTGGTAATCGATCCAGCGAATGACCGAGAAGGCATAGGTGATGTCTTTATCAAGGATGGTTTGATTGTGGATAAACTGAGCGATGCGGAAAAGGCGGAAGCGAGTCATTTTGATGCGAAGGGTTTGGTGGTGGCACCGGGCTTAGTGGATATCCATGTTCATTTTCGAGAGCCAGGTCAGACCCATAAGGAGGATATTGCCAGTGGTTCGAGGGCAGCGGCAGCGGGCGGATACACGTCCGTGGTTTGTATGCCAAACACCTCCCCTGTCTGTGATAATGCGGGCACGCTTGAACGGATCAACAATAGCATAGAAAAGGAAGCGGTGATCCATGTTTACACCACGGGTTGTTTGACGATTGGTATGAAGGGTGAAGCCCTTGCGCCGACTGGACAACTGAAGCAAGCGGGTATTGTTGCGGTGACCGATGATGGTCTCTGTATTCAAAATAACGAGATTATGCGGCGTGCGGTGGAATATGCGACTTTGCATCACTTGCCAATTATGGATCATTGCCAAGATGGCAGTTTAACCGAAAATGCGGTGATGCATGAGGGCGAAGTTTCCCTGAAGTTGGGACTAAAGGGCTGGCCGAGGGCAGCGGAGGATATCATTGTCGCTCGTAATATTATTTTATCGGAACTGACGGGTGCTCGTATCCATATGCAACATGTGAGTTCTTATCATTCGGTCGAACTCCTTCGCAATGCGAAAGCGAGAGGCATTAATGTGACCGGTGAAGCAAGCCCACACCACATTGAGTTTACCGATACTTGTATCGGTGATTATAATACATTGTTCAAAATGAACCCGCCTTTGCGTACGGAAAAAGATCGCTTGGCTTTGATCGAAGGATTAAAGGATGGCACGCTCGATTGCATCGCCACCGATCATGCTCCCCACTCGCCTACGGAAAAAGACTGTGAATTTGATAAAGCACCGTTTGGGATTATCGGCTTAGAAAATGCCTTAGCCAGTACTTTGGAAACCCTCTACCACAGCAAGGAATTATCCCTTAAAGAAGTAGTTGCCTTGATGACCCACAAGGGAGCGGAAATCTGTGATCTGCCGGCGGGGACACTATCGGTAGGTGCTTCAGGAGATGTGTGTATTTTTGATCCCGATCAGAAGTGGACAGTCGATGCGGAAGCGTTCAAAAGCAAATCGAGAAATTGTCCATGGAATGGTCGGACTTTGCGAGGTCAGGTCAAAGCGACTTTTGTCGATGGCAAAGAGATCTTCCGCTTGAGATAATTGTTGATGACGGAGTACCAGCCAAATTTATTCGCCAGTGCGATCTCTTTTCTATTCTTGGGAATCATTATAGGCAGTATTCTTATTTGGGCTCAAAAAGAACGCCGCAATCCTTTGCACCTAGGAAAAAACCCTTCCATGCTCCCTCAGTGGAATATTCAGTGGGTTGATTTTTCGCTCTTCATCTTTTCTGCGTTTCTCTTAATTTTGTTAGCACAAAACCTGTTGTCCGCATTTATGCCCATCTTGCCTGAAGGTGAAGAGATTGAATTAAGTCCGCAACTTGCCCTACTTTCTATTCTTACATTGCATGGCCCAATTTTGCTCAATTACTTTCTCTTCCAAAAATTTTATCTCAAAGAAAATAGGATCACTTTAAATTTAGTCCCTGCGAATCTCTTAGAAGATTTCAAACACAGTTTCATTCTATTCGTTCAGTTTCTTCCGCTGATTTGGGTCATTTCTTTTCTTTGGAGCCTTTTCCTTGGCTTGCTTCAATATTATTCGCTAATCGAAGAGTTTCCCGTGCAGCCTTTAGTCGAATTGATGGCCAAAGATATACCGATGTTTGATTATCTTTTGATTGCGGTACTGGGTATTGCCTTTGTTCCTATGATTGAAGAAATTATTTTCCGTGGGTGCTTGTATCGGTTTCTCAAAGCACGGCAGACAATTCTAGTGGCTCAATTAGTCAGTGCGGCACTCTTTGCCTTACTCCATGACAACCTGAATTCCTTTCTCCCTTTAGTCTTTATTGGATTTATTTTAGCAAGGATTTATGAATCAACTGGCTCGATTTATAAAACAATCTTTTTCCACGCCCTTTTTAATGCGACAAGTTTTATCTTTCTCGGATTACTTAAGTACTCTGGATTGCCTTTAGAAATAATTTTTCCTTGGCAGCCATAGCAATGGGTTGACAGACAGCGGTCTAAAACTTAAACAAAACGACTCTTTATTTATACATTATTATGATCTCTTGGATTCAAAATCACCTAATACGCCACGGGCGTTGGATATTCATTTCACTTTTAGCAGTGATCATTATTGCCTTTGTTTTTACCATCGGAAATACCCCGGGCTTAACCACCGATGAAAGCAACTATGAAGAGCGGTTTATTTTAGGCATTGATGTTAATAATCAAAGAGTGATGGATGAACTCGCAGGGACAGTCGGCTTAAGCTACCTGTTGAGAACAAAATCAGAGTTGCGTAATCAAAACCAATTTCAAAGTGAATTAGCCAATCGTATTGCTCAACTCTATTTGATTGAGAACATCGGCCTTCCAAACCCAACACAGGAAGAGCTTAAAGCCTACATTGAAGGCTTAGCGTATTTTCAAGATGAGTCGGGCGCCTTTGATCCTGAGAGCTACAACGACTTCATTAGCTTAGTGAATGTGAATCCAGAAATTAGCGAAAATCAATTTGTACAAACCTTAATTGTGGATTACAAAATCGATGCCCTGAATTCAGTGATTGAGGGACCTGGTTTCTACACGACCCCGCAAAGTCAGTTTATTTTAGACCAACAAAATACAGCTTATAATTTATACAATATCAAGATAGATCCGAATACATTTGATCCTGAAATCGACACTAGTGAAGCAGCAGTTAAGGACTATTTCGAAACACAGCAGGTCGCTTACGAAACAGACGAGAAAATTGAAACAAGCTCTATTCGCTTCCCGCTTGTTGCACAAATCTCTGAAGCAGATACGGAAACACTCAATACATACTATCTGGAGAATAAAGAGTCCATTGATTCCGAATACCGTGCAGGAAAAGAGACAATCATAGATTTGGATGCTGAAGGTGCCGATAAAGAAGAAGCAACTGATGCGCAAGATGAAGTGATTACTTTTGAATTGGTCGCTGACATCGCACGAGCAAATTGGGAAGCCAAGGAACAAAATAAAGTAGCCGAATCTTTAGCCAGTGAATTTGTTTACACTTTGTATGACCAAGAAATTAAACTCGGCTCTGACGCCTTTGCGGACATGTTAGCCGCTTATGAAGTTTCAGAAATGGATGTTGAGCCTTATGCAGCATCCGATATCTATGGTAAAGCCTTGCCCTCTAATCTCCTTCAAGCGGGTTTTGATTTGAATCCCGATCGCTATTACTCCGATCCTTACAAAACAGATAATGGCTATGTTGTCTTGCTCTATAAATCGACTGAGTAAAACTAGATAGCAAAGTATCGATAAAAGCGTGTTCACTTCTAGCTTAGAAGTTCTTTAGCGTGATCTAGAGCGGATTGAGAATTTCGGTCGCCGAGCATGCGAGCGATTTCGCCTAAGCGTTGCTCTTGCTCATCATGAATGGGTGTGATTGACACCTGTGTTTCAGAATCATCCTGCAGCTTTTCCACGATAAAATGTTGAGCGCCTAGGGAAGCGACTTGCGGTAAATGAGTGACACAGAAGACTTGATGAGAATCGGCGATGCGCGCCATTTCATTCCCGACCGTACGCCCTACTTCTCCCCCGACATTGGCATCAACTTCATCAAAAACCAAAACGGGCGTTTTATCGACATCGGCTAAAATGGTTTTCAGGGCAAGCATGACACGAGCGGTTTCACCACTGGAAGCGATTTTATTGAGAGGCAGTAAATCCTGCCCGACATTCGGAGAAAAAAGGAAGCTACAAGTATGTTTACCCGAATCGGTGAAATGGTCTGATTCCGTAAGGACGATATCTAATTGAGCCTTTTTGAAGCCGAGCTGAAGCAAAAGTTCTGTAGCCTGTTTAGCCAAGGCTTTTGCCCCCTTGCATCGGTTTTTATAAAGACGTTCTGAATCTTTGGCTAACTGTTCTTCAAGCTTTGTGCATTTGAGTTCAAGCTTTTGAATTGAGCCCTCAATATCGCTTTGCATGGCTATTTTATTTTCAAGAGACGCTTTTTCCTCAAGTAAACTTTCCAAACTTCCGCCGTACTTACGTTTTAATTCCTGCCAAGTGTTCATTTGGCTGATCGTGCTTTCAATCATTTCTGGATCAAAATCAAAACCACCGCTCAATGAGTGTATTTCTTGACTCAGATCATCGGCTTCGATTTGCAAGCTCTTCGCCCGTTCCGATAGCTCTTCCATACTTGAATCAATTGAACTCAGGTTGCTCATTTGGTGGTTAAGAGCATTCAAACGATCCATCAGTCCACTTTCACCAGAAACAATATCTTCACAGGTTTGAAGCATAGATTGTAGTTCTTGCGACTGACTGATCTTGGTAAAATTCGATTCCAGTTCTGAAATCGCAGTTTCACTTAAATCCAAGTGTTCCATCTTGTTGATTTCATTGCTGAGAAAACGAAGCGCATCGTCATCCAATTGTTCAGACGATTTTAAATTTTCGATCGCCTTACATTCACTTCGCCATTCCTTAAAAATGGAACCATAGTTCTCGAGCAAGGTATCATTTTGGGAAAAGGCATCCAAAAGTTCTAATTGGCACTGTTCTTTAAACAATTTCTGAGGTTCGCCTGGGCCATGAAAGTCGATCCAATACTCACCTAAAGTTTTTAGCTGGCTCAAGGTGGCTAAACTTCCATTGATTCGAATTTTCGACATCTTTGATGCGTCTAAACTACGGAATAGAATCAAGCACCCTTCATCACAAACAGGCAAATCCAATTCTTCTAATACTGCATCGATTCCATCACTCTCTGGGAAAAACAAACTCGCTTCTACACTAAGCCGATCAGAACCTTGGCGAATCATTTCTTTATTGGAGCGTGCACCAGAAAGCAGGTTGAACGCTCCAAGTAGGACGCTCTTTCCCGCCCCTGTCTCACCAGTAACGACTGAGAATCCTTGATCGAATTCCAAAGTAAGCGATTTTAATAAGGCGAGATTTTCAATCTTCAAGTATTGAAGCATTGGATAAAAGAGTGTTTGTCAGTCGAATTGTTTAAGAAAGCGATTAAGCTCCGAAATAAAGTCTTACTAAAGTTAATAATGGGAAAAAAGTGGTAGCGTAAGCTAAAATAAACAAAAGAAAGGTTTTTAAAAATCCGATTTTCAAAGTTTTACTCAATGCGATAAGTAAAATGGTAAAGCCATAGATAAAACCGACAAAGAAAAAAGGAAAAAACTTGCTGATGATCAAGCGAGGGTCAACGAGTGCCATTGAAACAAAAAAGACTAAGAAAAGCACTGTCCAAGGAATCAAACCAATGCCTAAACCAGTACGCACTTCCTTAGACTCTACTTTAGCACCGAACCAACGTCCAAACGTCTTCAGAGCTAAAGCAAAAATATAAAAAACGCCTAAACCAAGAATACCGCCAATGATGACTTTCAAAGGAATTAATCCACCACCCGTCATGCCTTCAGCGCCTGACTCAGGGTCAATTAAGCCTGTACTCATAACAATCGGAATACTCTGTAGAGCACTGAATAAAAAAGCGACTCTTAGAGCAAAGGTATGGGTTTTGGTTTGAGACAATACTTCCTCGATAAATAAACCAGGACGATAAAAGATTTGTAAGTATTGGAACATAAACGAAAACGTGACAAAAAAATCAAAAACCCTCAAACCAAAAGCGAATAAAATAAGCTCTAAGAAAATATTTTAAAAAAAATACGATAATTGCTTGCAGGATAGTTTAAAAATTTCACGATTGCTCTAATTTATGCCAAAAAGAACTGATTTAGAAACCATTTTGATTATAGGCTCTGGCCCCATCGTAATCGGGCAAGCCTGTGAATTTGATTATTCAGGAACGCAAGCTTGTAAAGCACTTCGCGAAGAGGGTTATAAAGTGGTCTTAGTGAACAGTAACCCTGCCACTATAATGACCGATCCAGAATATGCAGATGTGACCTACATTGAGCCTTTGACGATTGAAGCCTTAGAGAAAATCATTAGCAAAGAAAAGCCCGATGCTCTACTTCCAACTTTAGGAGGACAAACGGCACTCAACTTGTCAATGGACCTGAACAGCCAAGGCATATTGAAGAAGTACAATGTGGAAATGATTGGAGCGAAGCCCGAAGCGATTGAAAAAGGGGAAGCTCGTGAAGTTTTCAAGCAGGCTATGCTTAAGATCGGAATGGATGTCGCTCGTTCCGCAACCATTAATAATTTACCAGACGCACTTGAAGCAGCCGATAACTTAATCGGTGAATTTCCAATTATCATTCGCCCAAGTTATACGCTCGGTGGATCGGGTGGTGGTATTGCTTATAATCGAGAAGAATTCATTAGCATGGTGGAAAATGGCTTAGACATTTCCCCGACTCATGAAGTATTGATCGAAGAATGCTTACTGGGCTGGAAAGAATACGAAATGGAAATCATGCGTGACCACAAAGATCAATGTGTCGTGATTTGCTCAATCGAAAATTTTGACCCAATGGGTGTGCACACAGGTGATTCGATCACTGTAGCACCCGCAATGACTTTAACCGATAAAGAATATCAATTGATGCGTGATGCGTCTTTTGCCTGTATTCGAGAAGTCGGCGTTGAAACGGGTGGTTCAAATATTCAATTTTCGGTAAATCCAACTAATGGACGTATGGTGGTGATTGAAATGAACCCACGGGTATCACGGAGTTCTGCCCTCGCCTCTAAAGCTACCGGGTTCCCGATTGCAAAAATTGCAGCGAAATTAGCGGTCGGTTATAGTTTAGATGAATTGCAAAATGACATCACTCGTGAGACTCCCGCTAGTTTTGAGCCCTCGATAGATTATGTGGTGACTAAAATCCCACGTTTCACATTTGAAAAATTCCCTGGTTCAGACAACACACTCACCTCTGCGATGAAATCAGTGGGTGAAGCAATGGCGATCGGGCGTACCTTTAAGGAATCTATGCAAAAGGCTCTACGCTCTCTTGAGATATCTGCCAAAGGCTTAGTCGGTCCACCGAAATTCCACAATAAGATAGAGGATATGCAAAGTGTTCGGGAAGGCATCTCAAGACCGACTCCAGAACGAATCTTTTGGTTACGTCATGGGTTTTTAAATGGACTGAGTGTTGAAGATGTTTTTGACCTCTCAAAGATCGATCCTTGGTTTCTTCAACAAATGAAAGAAATCGTCGATTTAGAAATAGAGCTCAAGGAACAAGATCTTTCCAGTATTTCCAAAGAACTTTTACGTAAAGCGAAAGAATCAGGATTTTCCGATTCACTATTAGCGGACCTTTTGGGAGGGACACTTGAAGCAGTGACCGCTCTAAGAAAAAGCCATGGTATTCTGACACAATTTCGATTGGTTGATACCTGTGCAGGAGAATTTGAAGCGTACACCCCCTATTACTATTCCTCTTATGGTTTAGAAAATGAGATAAAAGACAGCGAGAAGAAGAAGATCATGATTCTTGGTGGTGGTCCAAATCGCATCGGACAAGGTATTGAATTTGATTACTGTTGTGTACATGCCTCTTTCGCCTTGAGAGATGTCGGCTACGAAACGGTGATGGTGAACTCAAATCCTGAAACTGTTTCCACAGACTATGATACTTCGGACAAACTCTTCTTTGAGCCTTTGACCCTTGAAGACGTTTTAGAGATCTACAATCAAGAAGGATGCATAGGGGCGATTGTTCAATTTGGAGGACAAACTCCTCTGAACTTAGCTACGCAACTTGCAGAGAAAGGTGTAAACATCATAGGAACTTCCCCTGAGATGATCGATGCAGCTGAAGACAGGGATCAATTCCGCACCATCCTAGAAAACTTAAATTTAAAACAACCAGAAAATCGTATCGCCCATTCAAGAGATGAAGCTTACCAAGCAGCCGAAGCTATTGGCTTCCCTGTTTTGCTCAGACCTTCATTTGTTTTAGGGGGTCGAGGCATGTTTATCGTCTATAATTTAGACGAAATGCGTGCAATCATTACCGATGTATTTGATGCCGCTCCAGGTAAGCCTGTCTTGATTGATAAGTTTTTAGAAGATGCTTATGAGCTAGATGTCGATTGTATTTCCGATCAAGAGACAACGGTGATTGGCGGTATGCTACAGCATGTAGAGTTTGCGGGTGTGCATTCAGGAGACGCCGCCATGGTGATGCCACCACATACTTTGTCACCAGAAATAATTGAGACTGTTCGCACCGCTAGCCATGCCTTAGCCAAAGCACTGAAAGTGATAGGACTGATGAATATTCAATATGCGATCAAAGATGACGAATTATTTATTATTGAAGTAAACCCAAGAGCCTCACGAACCGTTCCCTTTGTTTCTAAAGCGATTGGTTGTTCTTTAGCTAAGCTTGCTGCTCGTGTTATGGCAGGAGAGAAACTGAAAGACCTCAACTTTACTCAAGAGATCATTCCACCCTATTATGCGGTCAAGGAATCGGTTTTCCCATTCAACCGTTTCCCAGGTTCACCCATTATGCTGAGTCCAGAAATGCGTAGTACAGGAGAAGTTATGGGCATCGATGAAGACCTAGGAGTCGCCTTTGCCAAGTCACAAATGGCCGCCTCTCCTTCGCTCCCAGAAAGTGGTGATGTCTTTATTAGCGTGAAAGATACCGACAAATCGAGAGCGGTTACCATAGCTAAAAAGCTGAGTGATCTAGGCTTTGGAATTATCGCTACAGCGGGCACAGGGAATCTCTTAAAATCCCACGACATTGAAGTGAAGAGTGTTTGTCGTTTAAGTGAAGGACGGCCGAATGTCATTGATTTAATTAAAAATAACCAAGTAAGCATGATTATCAATACGCCTCAAGGAACCATCCCAAGGCAGAATGAAAATCAAATCCGCACAGAAGCGGTGAAACACAAGGTCTGTATAATGACCACGATCTCCGCAGCTTCTGCAGCCGTTGACGGCATAGGATCACTTAAAGAAAAAGGGTTTGAAGTGTGTTCTATCCAAGATTACAGTGATAAAATCTAGTACCGACTGAATGAAAAAAGAAACGATCATTGCTCTACTTCATGGCCCTGACCAACCTGGCCTAGTCGCAAAAGCATCTTCTTGGATTTTTGAAAGAGGCAGCAATATTGACCATGCTGATCAACATAAAGATCCGGAAGCTAATGTCTTTTTTCAAAGAGTTGAATGGGTGCCCTCTGGAAACCCAAAGGAAGAAGCTGAGGCCTTTAAGGCATTTTCTGAAAGCTCGCTCAAAATGAATACAAAAGTAGTATTGAATACGAAAAAACAGAAAGTCGCCCTTTTCGTCTCGAAAATCGACCACTGCTTTCACGATATTATTTTGCGTTTTCAAGCCAATGAGATGTCGGGAGAATTAGCCTGCATCATTTCAAACCACAAAGCATTAGAAAAAGCAGCTGAAACCTACGGAATTCCTTTTTACCATACACCCTTTGAAAATATGGACAAGGCTTCTGTGGAAGCTGAACAGATAAAGATACTGAAAAAGCACTCCGTTGAGCTGGTGATTCTTGCTCGCTATATGCAAATTCTCTCTTCGGGCTTTTTACATGAAGCAGGCGTACCTGTGATTAATATTCACCACTCGTTCTTGCCTGCATTTGCAGGTGGAAAGCCTTATCATCAAGCCTACGAACGGGGTGTTAAAATTATTGGTGCCACGGCACACTACGCAAATGCCGATCTCGATGAAGGCCCAATTATTTACCAAGATGTAATACAAATAAATCACAGAAATACGATTTCTGATTTGATACGAAAAGGAAAAGATTTAGAAAGATCGGTCTTTGCTCATGCCGTCCGCTTACATTTAAACAATAGAATACTTGTCTATAACAACAAAACTGTAGTATTTGATTAAACTTAATTTATTATCGATTATGCACCGAGAACCCAAAAAACCTAAAAATCCATTATTTCTAGACAACGATCAAGAGAATGCTCCAAAGGCTGATGAGGCCTTACATGTCGAGCAATCTGCTGAAGAACGAATTGTCTCCTACTGGGAAAATAATAAGTCTTCAATCATTGGAGCGATTATCATTAGTGCGATTGTCATTATTGGTGTTCAAGGATATAAGATAGCTGAACAAAAGGCTGAATTAAAAATTCAAAATGCATATGAAGAAGCAAAGGTGAATGATTCTCTAGAAAGCTTTGTAGAAACTCATTCAGATACCCTACTCGGTGGATTTGCCGCACTTGAATTAGCCAACAAATCCTACGAAGCCAATGACTATTCTGCCGCTCTCGAATTGTATACGCTTGCTGAAAATGGATTGAGCTCTAGTCCTTTAAAAGACAAGGCTAGCATCGGCATCGCATTTGCTCGTTACCAAATTGATCAAGAAGATGGTCTATCCGCTTTAGAAACTCTGTTCACAGATGTTAGTATCATGGAGTCGGTACGTGCAGAAGCAGGATATGTTTTATTAGTCGATGCGCAAAGCAAGGGCGATGAAGCAAGAGCCAAATCTTTTGCTGAAACGATCAATGCATTTGAAAATGCAGGAAGTTGGAAATTTCGCATTAGCCAATTCCTTTAAAGCAAAACTTTACAAAAAAGTAAAATTTCTGCCAATCAGCATCTGAATGATTGACAGAAAAAAAACCTTATTCAGAAACTATTGACATGAGTACATCAATTATTGACATCCGAGCACGCGAGATCATCGATTCTCGCGGGAATCCTACTGTAGAGGTAGACGTAGAACTTGAGTCTGGAATCATTGGACGTGCTGCTGTTCCGTCAGGAGCTAGTACCGGCGTTAATGAAGCGGTCGAATTGCGAGATGGGTCATTACCCGCTTCAAAATTCCCCAAAGGCTTTAACCATAAGACACGCTACCTAGGAAAAGGCGTTCTTAAAGCGGTGCAGAATGTTGATTCAATCATCGCTCCAGAACTAATGGGAATGGATGCATGCGATCAAGTCTCTGTCGATTCAATGATGCTCGATCTTGACGGTACCGCCACCAAGAAAAAATTAGGTGCTAATGCTATCCTTGGTGTATCACTTGCAACAGCAAAGGCAGCCGCAGCCGCCCTCGGCTTACCTCTTTATAAATACATCGGTGGCGCCAATGCTAAAGTACTTCCTGTTCCTATGATGAACATCATGAATGGCGGTGCTCACTCAGACGCTCCTATTGATATTCAAGAATTTATGATCATGCCTAAGGGTGCGGAAACTTTCCGTGAGGCCTTAAGAATGGGATGTGAAATTTTCCACGCTCTTAAAGGAGTGCTTAAATCTAAAGGACTTTCAACTGCTGTCGGTGACGAAGGTGGATTCGCTCCTGTTCTTGCTTCTAATGAAGCTGCACTTGAAGTGATTGCCCTAGCCGTGAAAAAAGCAGGCTATAAATTAGGTAAAGAAATCTTTATCGCATTGGATGTAGCCTCTTCTGAATTCTACAACGCTAAGACTAAAAAATATGAGTTCAAGAAATCCGATGGTTCTAAACGCAATGCCAAACAAATGGTTGAATTCTACCAAGATCTACAAAAGAAATATCCAATCATTTCTATCGAAGATGGTTGCGATGAGAACGACTGGGCTGGCTGGAAACTATTAACCGATGCGATCGGTGATAAGACACAATTAGTCGGTGATGATTTATTCGTAACCAATACTAAATTCCTGAAAAAAGGAATCGATACACAAACAGCGAATTCGATCTTGGTTAAAGTAAATCAAATCGGTACCCTAACTGAGACTCTAGAAGCCGTGGAAATGGCCAAGGAGGCGGGTTATACTTCAGTACTTTCTCACCGCTCAGGTGAAACCGAAGATGCGACTATCGCTGATATTGCTGTGGCTACGAATTGCGGACAAATCAAGACGGGTTCACTTAGCCGTTCAGACCGTATTGCAAAATACAATCAACTCCTTCGTATTGAAGAAGAGCTTGGTGAGAATGCAATCTATGGCGGAAAGCTTAAAGTCTAGTTTTAGCTGATTTTAATTCTCAAACACAAAAGCCACTCTCATATTTATGGAGTGGCTTTTTTGTTACTTAGAATGATTTTTAAAAAAATTAACCATAGGGAGGGTATCGATATAACGCCATCTGTGGCCATTCGAATGAACAAACCAGATCAAGTCCCCTTCACTACTTTTATATAAGTGTACTCCTGATCGCCCCTGCCAATTTCCTACTAATCTCGCATCACGGCTTTCAACAATCTTTTCGACCAATCGCTTCTGCTTATGGAAAGACCGCTCCTTTTTCCCAGTAAAATGCAAAATAGGAATTGGCGGCAATTTAATTGAAAGTCCATCCTTTAGCCCTGAATGACTAGTAATGGCAGGAGCGGCAGAAGCAAATGCATTCGGACGCATTTGGAGCAGAATATAGGTAAAAGAACCGCCATTTGAAGATCCCGCACAATGCACTTGCTTGGGATCTATGATATCAAGCTCACTGAAATACTCATACATCGTATCAAAGAAAGCGACATCTCGATCTGAATAATCTCCAATAGAATGCTGCCAACCTGTACGCTCCCCTTTTTTGTCATAGGGAGTACGTGTCTTCAAACCCTGAGGATATACAACAATAGCGTCAGGCCAAAATTCATGAACCGGACACTTCTCAAGAAACTTCTCTGAGCTTCCCCCATGGCCATGCCAAACAAAGACCAACGGAGATTTTTCAGATGAAGCCTTTGTGGGCATATGGACTAAAGCGGTTCTCTCGTCTTCATTCACCGTCCAAGTTTTTGAAACGATGGATCCTTCAGATTGAAGCAGTGCAAGGCTGAGTAGCAAAATATAATATTTCATACGACCTTAAGCATTTAAAAGATGTCTTTGGCTCACAAGAAAAAAACCACCCCCGGTTAAAGAAGTGGCTTTTATGATTTGGGGTAAATTATTTAAAAATTAAGCGGCAGCGGCATTCAATTCTTTCGCCTTAGCGATAAGTTGAAGAAATGCAGCTTCATCGTGAATGGCTAACTCAGAGAGTTGTTTGCGATCCATCTCGATCCCAGCTAATTTTAATCCATGCATAAAACGGCTATAGTTGATGCCATTTTCACGGCAAATAGCGTTAATACGGATAATCCACAACTGACGAAATTCAGATTTCTTTTTACGGCGGTCACGGTAAGCATACTTGCCCGCACGTTCTACTGCGTCTTTCGCATAGCGAAAAAGGCGTGATTTATTCCCGAAGTAGCCTTTGGCTTTCTTCAGTGTTTTTTTGCGACGTTTAAGAGTCGCTGGTCCATTTGTTACTCTAGGCATGTTATTGGTTCTCTTGGTTTTGTGACTGTTAGGTCGCCCATTTGCATGTTACCTAACGAATCGAGTTAATATGATTAAACGTATTACGCTTACGCAAAAGGAAGTCCGCGAATAAGATTCGCACGCTGTCCATCAGCAACAAGCTTGCTAGCACCTGCACGGCGACGCTGCTTGACACTTTTATTACGAAGCAAATGACGGTGACCAGGTGTACGCCTTAGGAGTTTACCTGTACCTGTCACTTTAAAACGCTTAGCGATTGATTTTTTAGTTTTTTGCATGTTGAAAGAACCGAAGAAATTGCCCACCTAAATGCGATTGGTAAAGCAAAAAATGCAAAAAATTTACTTTTTAAGAATCAAAGGAATCTTTTAAAATCCGCATTCTTGGGCAATTCGCATTTGAGATTGAATCGCTTTGATAGTCTTAAACGCTGTTTTGCAAAGCTTCGATAAGCCCAATCCCTGATCCCTCGAGGTAGTATTAAGAAAAATTTTGCCATTGAAATAGGCCAGCGACAGTCCGACAGAGCTTGAAAAATAGCCGTGCTTTTATGGTATACCTCCTCCCCGCGAATATAAATGGCCCCTTCATCGTCTTGATCATAGACAATTTTAAAATGGTCGAGTAGCTTAGCCGAAAATTCTGAATTCAATGAGCTAAAATACAAATCATCTGATTTGTAAAAGCGTAGAAAAAAACGAACGCCCAATGTACAGACACCGCAGTCACCATCATATAAAAAATAGCTTTTCATTTTAGCGATTCTAGAGTTTTAATAAATCTAAAGAAGTGTATTGATTAAATAGTCGTATTAAAACCTATAATGAATAACAGAAGTACCATTTATGGCAAGCAAGTAGGCACTATTCGTAAGCTCAAGGATTTCTCAAGTGCTCACCATTTGCCAGGTGAATTTAATGATACAACCAATGCCTTTGTTCAAAAAGCGGGAAAGACGGACATTGAAGATTTAGCCAGTGAAATTCTAGATATCCAAAGAAAACTGTTTAATTTAAAGCGCATCGACTATGTAATGGATTCGCAATTTGGTCGAGTCGTTGTCGAGACACCTCAGGTGCATTTTTCTGTATCCATTGCTTTAAACCCTGAAGCACTTAAGCAATACATCATTACAGTTGAAGTTACTGAGTTTAAAGCGGGTACTCCAGAAGAGCAAACCCTTCTCTTGGACAGTCTATCACCCTACTGCAGTATTTTATCAATCGAAGCGGAAAATCCAATCCCAGTTGAGGAGACGATTGATGCGATTGAAGCAGTCGAGGCTTTAAGACCTATTTTAGAATATCCGAGTGATGCTTCTCGTTGCACCCTTAAATTCGATTCGCTCAACTTGGTGATGGAAATAGAGAGTCAAAATTTAGTACTCGAGCCAATTATACCAATGGGTCTCAGTGATTTTATGACAAAAGCACAAGAGGCACTCGATGAACTCAGTGATTCAAATACACCCTTTGCCTTTAGCTTGTTTGCCTGAAGCGATGCGTCATATAGGCGCCAAAGCTGACCTGAAAAAAGTAATATGCAATGAGTGGCAACAAAACCATAGCCTGCTCACTACCCTCGCTAAAGCTACTAATCGTCAGAAGAATCAAAGGTACGCCCGAACAAACTGATTTATGACTGGCCGTAAAAAAAGCCGCTATCTGAGAGTCTCGATTCAATTGGATGGACTGGCAGGTTTTCCAAACCAACGCACTGATCACGATAAATAAAAGTAAGCTTAAGCTAATGCAGATTATAAAGTCTTTGAAAAATAATGCTGAAGTTAAACTCTGACAAAAACAATCGGCAAAGGCATTGTAAATAAGCACGAGAAGTAATATTTCTACGGCTATTTTTTTTATAGGAAGCAAGTACCTTGCGATCATTGGCAAATAATGCCGAACCGTATAACCGATTAAAACAGGTGCTATAAGCATGAAAGTAATTTTTGAGATCATCTGGGTTATTTGGCTTTGCCCTCCAGCTTCAATTCCGAACAAAGCAATAAAAGCTAAGGGCACCAAGAAAGCCCCAATTAAATTGGATAAACAAGTTGAGATTAAGGCACCCGATACTCGTCCTCCCGACAAATCAGTGTAAGCCACCGATAACGCAATTGTAGTCGGTACAACCGACAAAAAGAAAAAGCCCGTTTGTAGCATTGGACTGACCCACCAATAAATGGTTAATGCGACGACTAGAGGAAAGCCAATGAAGTTCCAAAATAAGACAAACAGAGGCAAACGAATCGGCTTGTAAGATTGAGATAACGCGTCCTTTGAGAGACCTAGGCCTTGAAAGGCAAAAATTATAGCAATTAAGCTCCATTTACTTGATTCATTGAGGAGCGATACCCCTTCAATCGATTGGGCATTCCAAAGGGCTAATCCCAAAACAACAACCAAACCTAAAATAAACCCATACTGCTGAATGATACGATACACTCGCTTATACTTGCAAAAACACATAACAGGTAAAGCGGATATTCCTCAAGAAAAGTAAGTTTTTTATGATAATGAGACTCTTTCTCAAATAAAGTTTGACAAGAAACTTAAAAAATAAATCTTGAGACTCTTTCTCATTAAAAATTATTAAGAATTCATAAATGAATCAAAATAAATTAAATTATATAACATTATTGGCACTTGTAGCAGGAGTATCAGGATATACGC
>OZSS01000506.1_pt1 | contig 18614 bp, 17 predicted proteins | sample 1779911 | NCBI WGS metagenome assembly OZSS01 (sample SAMEA2603589, study PRJEB24840) | metagenome | biome: Water; feature: Photic zone; material: Seawater sample | place: Mediterranean Sea | collected 2013-11-12 | depth 10 m | reverse complement strand
ATCATATTGGTATTGTTGTGCTGCTAACCCGTACGCGAAAAAAGGAAAATGAAAATGAATATCGTTTTGATATATATTTACAAGGTGACAAAGAGACAGTTTTTTTTGATATTTGATTTAGTTAGGAAATAAAATGGCAGAATTTATATCACTTAAAGAAGGAGTTAGTAAAACTCTTAAAAAAGGGGATACAGTCTGTTTTGAAGGCTTTACTCATCTAATTCCCCATGCATCTGCTCATGAAGTGGTTAGGCAAAAAATTGATAATTTAACAATAATAAGAATGACACCAGATGTCATTTATGACCAATTAATTGGTATGGGATTAGTAAAAAAAATGATTTTTTCATATGCAGGCAATCCCGGTGTAGGGTTGCTTAGAAGGTTCCGTGACTCAGTAGAGAAAGGGTGGCCAAATAAAATTGAAATTGAAGAACATTCTCACTCTGCTATGGCTCATGCTTATGAGGCAGGCGCTGCTGGTTTACCATGTGCAATTTTCAGAGGCTATATGGGAGCAGACCTCAAAAAAGTTAATAGCAATATAAAAAAAATTGAATGCCCGTTTACTGGTGAAGAATTAACAGCAGTGCCATCTTTGAAACCAGATGTCGCATTCATTCATGCTCAAAAGGCTGATAAAAAAGGAAATGTTTTAATTGAAGGAATATTAGGAGTTCAAAAAGAAGCCGTTTTAGCATCAAAAAAATCATTGGTTACTGTAGAAGAAATAGTTGATACTTTAGATTGTCATCCAAATGCAACTGTTCTACCTGATTGGACAATTTCTTTTATAAGTCATGTTCCTGGTGGAGCACACCCCTCATATGCAAGGGGCTACTACAAAAGGGATAATGCTTGTTACATTGAATGGGATAAAATAGCTTCTAATAGGGAAACGTTTAGAGAATGGATGGAAGAAAATGTTTTAAAAGTTGATGCTGAAGTTTTTAAAAGTAGAGTAGAAAATTTAAGAGAAGATAGATATGAATAGAGAGTATAATTCAGATGAAATGATGACAATAGCAGCATCAAGAGCACTCTCAAATAGTGATGTTTGTTTTGTTGGTATTGGTGCGCCATCAGCTGCTTGCAACATTGCAAGGATGACACATGCTCCAGATATTACGCTTATTTACGAGAGTGGAACTATTGGAACAGCACCTAGTATTTTACCATTGTCCATAGGTGACGGAGAGCTATGTGAAACTGCTATTACAACTGTAGCTGTGCCTGAAATGTTTCGATACTGGTTGCAAGGTGGAAGAATAACGATTGGTTTTTTAGGGGCCGCCCAATTAGATAAATTTGGTAATATTAATACAACAGTCATTGGAGATTATGGCAATCCTAAAACACGTCTTCCGGGAGGAGGTGGTGCGCCAGAAATTGCTTCTTCTGCAAATCAAATTTACATTACTATGAAGCAGTCTTTAAGAGGAATGGTTGAGAAAATTGACTTTTTTACGAGCTTTGGTCATGGTCAAGGCAATGAAAATCGTAAAGATATTAACATCTCTACTTTGGGTCCAAGCTTATTAATAACGGATTTAGCTATGTGGAAGCCTAATCCAGTTACAAAAGAGTTCACTGTTTTTTCTATTCATGAAGGTGTTTCTAAAGACATGATACAAGATAGTTGTGGGTGGAATGTTAAATACTCCAAAGATTTAAAAATTACAAAGTCACCAACAGAAATTGAGTTGAAAACCCTCAGAGAATTAAAAGAAAGAACAAAAAAAGCAAACTCAGCACAAGACAATAGATCATGATGGATGCATTTATTTGTGATGCGATTAGAACACCAATAGGTAGATTTGGAGGAGCATTATCTTCAATAAGAGCAGATGATTTAGCTGCTCTTTCAATAAAAGAGTTAAAGAAAAGAAACACAAGTATAGACTGGTCAATGGTTGACGAAGTAATTTTTGGATGCGCCAATCAATCAGGAGAAGATAACAGAAACATTGCTAGGATGTCATTGTTACTTGCAGGACTGCCTCAAACAGTTCCTGGGATAACAATTAATAGACTTTGCGCATCAGGACTAGAGGCTGTTACATATGCTTCAAGAATGATTAAATCTAATGAAGCTCACCTAATTATAGCAGGTGGTATTGAAAGTATGAGCCGTGCCCCATTTGTTATTCCCAAGTCAACCACTCCATTTTCAAGAAATGCTGAGATATATGATACAACAATTGGTTGGAGGTTTATAAATCCAATTATGCGTCAAATGTATGGTGTTGATTCAATGCCAGAGACAGCCGAAAATGTTGCAGAAAGATGGAATATAAGCCGTGAAGATCAAGATAAGTTTGCTTATTGGTCACAAAAAAAAGCAGCAGAAGCAATTTCCAAAGGAAGATTCGATACAGAAATTTTCAAGGTAAAGATTATTCAAAAAAAGGAAGAAAACTTTTTAGATAAAGATGAACATCCACGTTCTGATACACTGCTAGAAAAATTAAGTACCTTGCCAACACCATTTAGGAATAATGGTACTGTTACAGCTGGAAATGCGAGTGGTGTTAATGATGGTTCTGCAGCCCTAATAATTGCATCTGAAAAAGCTATTAAAGAATATAATTTAATCCCAAAAGCTAGGATATTAAGCTCTGCCGCAACTGGTGTTGAACCAAGTGTTATGGGGATTGGACCAGTTTCAGCAACAAAAAAAGTTCTTTCACTTTCAAATATCAATTTAGCCAATATAAATATTATTGAGCTTAACGAAGCATTTGCATCTCAAGCTTTAGCAACAATGAGAGATCTATCATTATCAGACGATGATGAAAGAGTAAATATTAATGGTGGGGCAATTGCTTTAGGCCATCCACTTGGTATGTCTGGTGCAAGGTTAGTGCTTACAGCAACTGAACAATTACACCAAAGTAAAAATAATAAGTTAGCACTTTGCACAATGTGTGTTGGGGTTGGTCAGGGCAGTGCAATTATTTTAGAAAAATTATAAAACTGATTATAATGGTTCTACTCCAAGATTTTTTCTAAATCGATTTTTTAGTTCAACACCATCTAATATTGGAAGCTTTCTAGGAGGGTTCTGAGACTTAATTTTTATATTTGCAAAAATAGGTCCTTTTACTGGAGGTAGGATTTCTATTAAATTTTCTAGGTCATTATTTGAGACTACATCAAAAAAAAATTCAAATTTAGAAGCTTCAGCTATTTTACACAAATTTATTCCATATGAAGTATGGCTTTTTTGCATGCCAGTTTCTCCAAAATGACCATTATCTAACACTACAATTGCTAAATTATTCGGTTTTTGGACACCAATAGATGCTAAGGAACCTAGTCCCATTAATTGTTCACCATCCCCAGTTATAACTATGACGGGTGTATCTGGTATTGACATTGCTAATCCGAGGCCAATCATTGCTGTGCCTCCCATTCCACCCCATAGGTAAAAGTTAGAATGGCTGTCTCCTGCATCAAATACATCATATGTTGGTGAGCCAAGTCCTGTTATAATCTTCGCATTACCTCTATGATCAACAATTTTTTTAACTACATTTCTTCTTTCTAGCAGGGTATTATCGTTTACCATTTCTTCTTTCCTATTAAGCGTTGAGATAATAATATAGCTATTTGTTGGTCACTTGAAAAAGCTCCATATAAAGCAGCGTCTACCAATGGACAAACATCTGATGGATGGGTAGCACGGTGAACAATTATGCCCATAGCTTCAAGAGTTTTTTTAGTGGCTTGGCCCATGGGTATTTGCCATGAATTAAATTCACCAAATTCACCTCTCATTGTAATTAAAGTCACAAATGGAAAATTACATTTCGACAATATTGAGAGCATGTTTATACAGTTTCCAACTCCGCTGCTTTGCATTAGCAAAACTGACTTCTTATTGCCTAACCAAGAACCGCTTGCAAATGCAACTCCTTCTTCTTCAGAAGTTAAAACAACTGGTTTCAATAACTTGTTTTTTTCTGCTAATGCAATTAATTTAGCGTGACCAGCGTCGGGTACATAAGGTAAAAAATCAATCTTATGATCTAAAAGTAGAGAAAATAATTTTTCCTCCCAATTATTTTGAATATCATCAACTTTCATTTTTAAGTGATATAACCTAAATAAAATATTTATTAATTAAAAGATTCTAAACATATGATTAATTATTATTTTTGATATAATATCAATTAATAATAATAATAACTTTATATATAAATTTATTTTTGATTATCATTAAATTCAATACTATTTATGATTAGTACTTTATTCCGATAAAATATGATTACTGGTATAAAAAGAAAAAACAAAAGACGAGGTTCTCAACAAATTATTGAGCAACTTGACCCTGTGATTTCAAAAGGAATGGAGGGGGGAAAATATAAGCCTTTAACTGAAATTGATATTAAAAAAATTCACTCAACAGCTCTTGATGTATTGCAAAATTTAGGAGTTGGAAATCCATTACCTGAACTTTTAGAAGCTGCATTAAGACAAGGTTGCTCAGTTAATGAAAATGGCCGCTTGTGTTTCCCTAAATCTTTAGTAGAGGATGTGATTTCGAGAGCAGGGAGAGATTTTGTTCTATATGGTCGTGACCCAAAACACGATATAGATCTTTCAGGTAATAAAGTTAATCTTTTTGGAGCTGGTGAAGCTGTTTCAGTTCTTGATTTGGGAGCTTCAAATTATCGACCTTCTACTATCAATGATGTTTACGATGTTGCAAGGATGGTAGACTACCTAGATAATATACATAGTTACTCTAGGTTTGTAGTACCTACAGAGTTAAGCGAAGATTTGTATGTTGCAGATATTAATACAGCTTACGCAAGTATAGCTGGAACAAAAAAACACACTGCTCTTACTTTCTCTGATGGAAAGCATGTTAAGCCTACACTTGAAATGTTAGATATTATAGCAGGTGGAGAAGGTCAATTTGTAAAAAGACCTTTTTGCCATGGAGGCGGCTGCACTATTGTTTCACCTCTTCAGTATGGAACTGATAATTGTGAAGTTGCTATTGCATCATTACAATTAAATGCTCCTATATGGGTTGTTATAGCTCCTCAGTCAGGAGCTACTGCTCCTGCAGCTCTCGCTGGTTGTTTGGTTCAATCTCTTGCAGAAACTTTAGCAAGTTTATTGTTAATAGATCTTATTAAACCTGGGCATCCAGTAATATTTGGACCTTGGCCATTTGTTACTGATTTACGAACAGGAGCTTTCTCTGGAGGGGGTGGTGAAGAGGCGATAATGAGTGCAGCTTCAGCTCAAATTACTAACCATTATGGCTTAGTTAGCTCAGTTGGTGCAGGTATGACTGATGCAAAAAGTCCAGATGCGCAAGCCGGTTATGAGAAGGGTATTTCAATTGTTATGGCAGCATTGGCAGGTTGTAATAACGTGTCTGAATCCTCTGGAATGATGGCTAGTTTAATGGGTTGCTCTTATGAAGCACTAGTTATTGATAATGAAATGCTTGGAATGGTAATGAGAGCTGTCAGAGGAATTGAAGTTAATGATGACACGCTTTCTTACAGTGAAATAGAAAAAACTATTCAAGGAGAGGGCCATTTTTTAAGATCTCCTCAAACTCTATCACTTATGAAAACTGAATATCTATATCCCAATTTGGCCGATCGTTCTAGACAGGAAGAATGGGAAAGTGAAGGTTCTCCAGATATGAGAAAAAGAGCTGAAAATTATGCTAGAAAAATTTTAAATACACACTATCCAGTTTATATTAATGAAAAAACTGACCAAAAAATACGCGACAAATTTCCAATTAAAATTTCTAAAGATATAATAAAACCGAATTCAAATAGGTTCTAAATACTATCTTCTTTCAACCATAAGTTTTTTAATTTCGCCAATTGCCTTTGCCGGATTTAATCCTTTTGGACAAGTTTTAGAGCAATTCATAATAGTGTGGCACCTATAAAGTTTGAACGGGTCTTCAAGAGCATCAAGACGTTCTCCTGTACTTTCATCACGGCTATCAGCTATCCATCTGTATGCTTGCAAAAGAACCGCTGGACCCAAGTATTGATCCCCGTTCCACCAATAAGATGGACAAGATGTAGAGCAAGAAAAACATAGGACACATTCCCATGCTCCATCGAGAACGGCTCTTTCTTCTTTAGACTGTCTTCTTTCACCTTCTGTAGGTGGTGTATCAGATTTAAGCCAAGGTTCTATTGAACTCAGCTGGGCATATGCCTTCGTTAAGTCTGGGACTAAATCTTTAACAACACTCATATGAGGTAAAGGAAAAACAACAACATCTCCTTTAATGTCTTCAATGCTTTTAAGACAAGCTAAGGTATTTGTGCCGTCAATATTCATAGAACATGAACCACAAATACCTTCCCTACAAGATCTTCTAAAAGTAAGAGAACCATCAACTTCATTTTTAATTTTTATTAAAGCATCTAAAACCATAGGGCCACATTCATCTTTGTCTATAGTAAATGTATCCACTCTTGGGTTCTTGTCATCATCAGGTGACCATCTATAAATTTTAAAAACTTTTTTTTCACCAGCTGATGTAGGCTCAGGGTGTGTATCACCTTCAACAATTTGACTATTTTTGGGTAGTTTAAATTCAGCCATAATATCCCTAGTAAACGCGTGCGACAGGTGCGATACTTTGCACCTCATTGGTTAATGTTGATAATGTAACGTCTCTGTATCCGAGTTTTGATTTGTTCTTCTCATCGAGCCACATTACAGTGTGTTTCATCCAGTCTTTATCATCTCTCTCTGGATAATCTTCATGCGCATGAGCACCACGCGATTCTTTACGCTCACTTGCTGATCTTATTGTTACCAGTGCCTGTCCCATCAAGTTATCAAGCTCTAATGTCTCAATGAGCTCTGTGTTCCAGATCAAAGATTTATCTTGTATACGGACATTATTCATATCCATTGCAATATCACCCAGTTTCTTTACCCCTTCGTCAAGTATCTCGGTATTGCGGAATACAGCAGCATGCTTTTGCATAGCTTTTTGCATATCCAGTCTGAGTTCAGCTGTTGATACATCACCTTTTGAATGGCGAATGCGGTCAAATCGATCAATGGCTTTTTGTGTAACTGATTCAGGTAAAGGCGGTAAAGACTCGCCTGGCTTCATTGTATCAACAGCACGATGCGCAGCAGCGCGTCCAAAGACAACAATATCTAATAAAGAGTTTGTTCCCAGACGGTTTGCTCCATGAACAGACACACATGCTGCTTCTCCAATAGCCATGAGCCCAGGGGCCGTACGGTGCTGGTCTTTAGCTGTTGGTGACAATACTTCACCATGGTAATTGGTTGGAATGCCGCCCATGTTATAATGGACAGTTGGTAACACAGGTATTGGTGCCCGTGTTACATCAACGCCACAGAAGATCTTTGCTGTCTCTGTAATGCCTGGCAATTGCTTATGAAGTGTCTCAGGTTCAATATGTTCAAGATGAAGCATGATATGATCATTATCATTACCTACACCACGCCCTTCATTAATCTCAAGTGTCATAGCACGGCTGACAACATCGCGGCTGGCAAGGTCTTTGGCAGTTGGTGCATACCGTTCCATAAAGCGCTCGCCTTCAGAGTTAGTCAGATAACCTCCCTCACCACGTGCACCTTCAGTAATTAATACACCTGCGCCATAGACACCTGTTGGATGGAACTGGACAAACTCCATATCCTGCAGAGGCAAGCCAGCACGTAAAACCATCGCGTTACCATCGCCTGTACATGTATGTGCAGAAGTACATGAGAAGTAGACACGTCCATACCCTCCTGTGGCAAGCACAGTCTTTTGGGCGCGAAAGCGGTGCAGGGTACCATCTTCCATACATAAAGCCAGAACACCACAACAACGCCCTTCATCATCCATCAGGAGATCCAGGGCAAAATACTCAATAAAAAACTCTGCCTTGTACTTCAGACACTGCTGATACAAGGTATGTAAAATAGCATGCCCTGTTCGGTCTGCTGCTGCGCAAGCGCGACGCGCCATGGCTTTGCCATGTTCCAGAGTATGTCCACCAAAGGGGCGCTGGTAGATCTTGCCTTCTTCTGTGCGTGAGAACGGTACACCATAATGTTCAAGCTCAATGACAGATGGAATGGCATTGCGGCACATATACTCAATGGCATCCTGATCACCAAGCCAATCAGAGCCCTTGACAGTGTCATACATATGGTATTGCCAATTATCACCTTCACCCATATTATTTAAAGCCGCTCCAACACCCCCCTGTGCAGCGACAGTATGAGAGCGTGTTGGGAAGACCTTGGTAATGCAGGCTGTTTTAAAGCCAGCTGCTGTCATGCCTAATGTAGCTCTAAGACCAGCACCACCAGCACCGACAACTAAAACATCATACTCATGATCTGTAATTTGATATTTTGGCATTTAATATTATTCCTTTAAAGTGCAATTCTTAGTACTGACAATGCCGACAATAAACCAATAGCAGTCATAAAGAACTTCATTGTTATTATACAAAACATCCTTGTATTCTTGTTAGATATATAATCTTCAAACACTACCTGCAATCCTAATTGTGCATGCCAAAACATAGATAATATTAACAATATCAAAATAGTTGCATTAAATGGGTTAGATACAAGATTTAAAGAACTTTGGTAACTACTGTCTTTCATCATTGCTAAAATTGATACAAACCATATAGTTAAGGGTATTAAAGCAATAGCTGTAACCCTCTGGGTTATCCAGTGATTTAGTCCATGTTTAGCAGAACCTAAGCCTTTTGCATTTTTTAATGGTGACGCCATTACATTATGTTTCCCAAATTTTTTAAAAAAACCAAACAGTTAACCAAGTAACAATAGTTAAAAATAATGCTGTAAATAGAACTGCATAACCTGTTTTATACACAACACTAAGGTTAAAACCGTAACCTATATCCCAGCTAAGATGTCTTAAACCATTAAGTAAATGATAAAATAGAACGACTGAGAAACCAAAAAGAATAAACTGACCAAACCAATGCGAAATAACCAAAGATGCAATTGAGAATAACTCAGGTCCTGAAGCTAAAGTTACTAACCATGTAACAATTAGTATACTTCCTAAAGAAAGTGCTATACCAGAAGCTCTATGACCAATTGACATAAGACTTGTAAGTTGCCATTTATAAATTTGTAAATGAGGCGAGAGAGGTCTAGGTTTTGGTCCTTTTTTAGTAATTTCTAGTGCTTCATTCATTATAATTCTATAAAATTAAATATAGTATATATATTGTGTATAGTATAGTTAAGGTCAATGATTAACGAAGATTTAATAGAAAATTTTGGTGATTTTGATTACGTAATCATCGGTGCTGGTTCAGCAGGTTGTGTATTAGCGAATAGGTTGAGTAAAAACCCAAATAATAAAGTATTGCTATTAGAGGCAGGCGATAAAGATAATTATCACTGGATACATATACCAATTGGATATTTATACTGTATTGGGAATCCAAAAGTCGATTGGATGTACAACACAGTAGAAGAGCAAGGTCTTAACGGGAGATCTATAAATTATCCAAGAGGAAAAGTTTTAGGTGGCTGTTCATCAATAAATGGCATGATTTATATGAGAGGTCAGTCAGGGGATTATGACCTATGGAGACAATTAGGAGCAAAGGGATGGGGATGGGAAGATATATATCCATATTTTTTAAAATCTGAAAAATACCATACAAAAAAACCTGGGCACTCACAAAATGGTGAAATGTTAGTTGAAAAACCTAGGATTGAATGGGAAATTTTAAATTCAGTTCAAAAAGCAGCAAATGAGATAGGCATTCCAAATACTGAAGACTTTAATCTTGGTAACAACGAAGGTTGTGGATATTTTGAGGTTATGCAGAAAAGAGGACGAAGATGGAGTGCTTCAAGAGCTTTTTTAGATCCAGTTAAACAAAGGCCAAACCTAAAAATCGTAACAAACTCTCAAGTTATTAAATTGGATTTTGAAAAAGATATTTGTACAGGGCTGATTTTTAAGAAAAAAAATAAAAATTATAAAGTTAAATCTTCCGATGAAGTAATACTCTCAGCTGGTTCAATTGGATCGCCACAATTAATGATGTTATCTGGTTTGGGGGATACTGGTGAGCTTAAAAGTTATGGTTTAAATGTTATAAAGCATATACCAGGTATCGGAAAAAATCTTCAAGATCATTTACAAATTCGGACTGCATTTAAGCTTAAGAACACAATTACCCTAAATCAAATGTATCAAAGTTATTTTAGTTTAGCAAAGATGGGTATTGATTATTTATTATTTCGTAGAGGCCCCCTCACAATGGCGCCCAGCCAATTTGGTATTTTTACCAAATCAGATAAAAGATTTGACACACCAAATATAGAGTTTCATATACAGCCGCTTTCACTTGATAGCTTTGGAAAACCCTTACATAAATTTCCCGGTTTAACAGTATCTGTTTGTAACTTGAGGCCTCTTTCGAGAGGCACTGTTTCTTTATCAAGTTCAAACCCGTTTGACAAACCTAAAATAGCTCCAAATTATTTATCGGATTATGAAGATCAGCAAGTTGCAGTAGAGTCTATTCTGAAAGCAAGAGAGTTGATGGCAACTAATGAAATGGCAGTTTTTGAACCCGAGGAATTTCTGCCCGGTAAAAACTTTGTTAAACCTGAAGAATTAGTTCAAGAAGCAGGAAAAATTTCAACAACAATTTTCCATCCCGTCGGAACAGCAAAAATGGGATCGTATGATGATCCAATGGCAGTCGTAAATGAAAAGCTTAAGGTAAGAGGTTTTAAAAATTTGAGGGTGGTTGATGGGTCTGTTATGCCAGTTATAACAAGTGGAAATACCCACACTCCCATTGTTATGATTGCTGAAAAAGCTTCTGAAATGATTCTAAATGATTAATATTGAAATTTTTTTTGCCTTAATTTTATATTATTTTGTAATGTACGTTACACCCGGTCCAAACAACGCAATGGTCCTTACTTCTGGGTTAAAATTTGGTTTCTTAAAAACAATACCTCATATATCTGGAATTACTATCGGACACGTAATTCAATTAATACTTGTTTGTTTTGGTTTGGGACAAATATTTATTTTTTTTCCAATTATTCAGGAAATTCTTAAAATCTTATGTGCGTCATACATAATCTATTTGGGTTATAAAATACTTGGTTCTATAAATCCTATTCAGGAGGATGGAGCAAGACCGCTAAAATTCTATGAGGCGGCACTTTTTCAGATAGTTAATCCAAAAGCTTGGACAATTTCTAGTATGGCTGCATCAGGTTTTTTACAAATTAACAATCAGTTAATAATTTCAATTATTATATTATCTATTTCAGCTTTAGTAATATGCCCAATTTCAATTACTCCATGGGCAATATTTGGAACCACAATTAGAAAACTTGTAAAAAACATAAAAGTTAAGAAAACAATTGAATATATACTATCTGCGTTTTTATTAGTAACAGCTTTTTTAATAGTTTTTAATGATTTTTAAATTATAATTTTTAAGTTAATAAATTTATATAATTGCTTCTATTTTTGGCATTAAATCAAGTAATTCTTTAGTATAAGAATGTTTGGGTTTATTAAATATATTTTCTGTTACATCTGTCTCACAGACTTTTCCATTTTTTAAAACTGTTGTTCTGTCACACATTTGTCTAATTACAGGCAAGTCATGACTAATAAATAATATGGTGAGATTTAGTTGGTCCTGAAGGTCCTTTAGGAGATTTAAAACTTGAGCTTGGATACTCACATCAAGAGCAGAGGTTGGCTCGTCACATATAAGTAGTCGAGGCCTTGTAGCTAAAGCTCTTGCAATTGAAATTCTTTGTCTCTGACCACCTGAAAACTCATGAGGGTATCTTTCTAAAGATTGTCTACTCATCCCTACAATATCTATCAAGTCATTTATATTTTTTGATACGTTAGGTTCATCAATGTTTTTTTGAAAAAACTTGATTGGTTCAGCAATAATATTTTTAACTTTAAATCTTGGATTTAAAGAAGAATATGGGTCCTGAAAAATCATTTGAATTTGACCCCTGAATTTATTCTTAATTACTTTATTCTTGGGGTCAAAGAGAGAGATATTATCAAAATAGATTTCCCCTGATGAAGGATGGATTAAGCTACTAATAATTTTAGCAATTGTTGATTTTCCTGAACCAGACTCACCTACTAATCCAAAAGATTCGCCCTCAAACACTTCAAATGAAACATTATCTAAAGCCTTTACATTTGAAACTTTATTTTTGGAAGAGAGAATTGAGCCTTCATCAAATATTTTGCTCACTTTAATAAAATTTAATAATTTTTTATTGGAAGTTTCTCTCTTTTCCCAATTTTTTATAATGTTATTTGTAAGTTTTATAGAACTACTCTTTATTTGTTTTCCTTCTGGACTTAGCAACTTAAATCTATCAATTTTTTTATTTGTTGGAGGAACAGACATTACTAAACTTTTACACTCTAACGATTTGGGTTTTAACAATACATCATTAGTATTTCCTTGTTCAACTATAATGCCATGTCGCATGACAATTACCCTGTCAGTAGTTTCTGCAATCACACCCATATCATGAGTAATAATTATAATACCTAAATTTCTTTCTACAGTGAGCTTCTTTAATAGTTGTAATATTTTATATTGGATACTTACATCAAGAGCAGTAGTTGGTTCATCAGCTATAATCAAGTCAGGTTCACAACTTATTGCAAGTGCTATAACTACTCTTTGTCTCATTCCTCCACTAAACTGATGAGGGTAATCATTAATTCTTTTTTCAGGATTTTCTATCCCTACTTCCCTAAGTAAGTTAACGGACTTACTTTCTGCTTCTTTGTAATTGAGGTCTGAATGAGTTTGTATTGTTTCAATCAACTGATCTCTTATTTTAAATAATGGATTAAGAGATGTTTGAGGATCTTGAAAAATAAAGCCAATTTTTTTACCTCTAATGCTTTTTATTACATCTGTATCATTATGTAGTTCTCTGCCATCAAGCTTTATTGAACCATTGGTAATTATCCCTGGTTTATCTATCAAATTTATAATTGCATTAGCTACAGTTGATTTGCCTGACCCTGATTCACCAACAATACCAATAATTTCTCCTCTTTGGAGATTGAATGAAACATTTTTACTTGCATAAATAGTTTCTTTCCTTGTTTGATATTCAATATCTAAGTTGTTTACTTCTAAAAATTTCATCTTGCTTTCAATTTTGGATTTAGAGCATCTCTCATCCAATCTCCCAACAAGTTAATTGATAAAGCAAGTATTACTAAGAAAATTGCAGGGAAAAAAGTAATCCACCATTCACCTGAAAATAAAAAATTATTGCCAAATCTAATTAAAGTACCCAAAGAAGGATTCGTAGGTGGAAAACCAACACCTAAGAAACTAAGGGTAGACTCAGTTATAATTGCCTGTGATAGTCCAATTGTAGCAATAACTAATACAGGTCTTAAAATATTTGGTAGTATATGCTTGAACATAATTACTATATTTGAAAGGCCAATTATTCTAGAAGCTAAAATATATTCTTTATTTTTTTCAACTAGGGTAGCTGCCCTTGTAACTCTTGCAAATTGTGGCCATTCTGAAATACCTATTGCTAAAATAAGAACATATATAGCCATATCATCATGGAGTGATTTTGATATAAAACCTCTTGCAATGCCATCAACTAATAATGCCATTAATATGCTAGGAATAGTAAGTTGAACATCAGTAAATCTCATAACAACAATTTCATAGCGTCCTCCAAAATACCCTGAAGTTACACCTAATGAGATTCCTAATATCATTGCAAAAATTATAGAAGCAAAACCTACTGTCAGAGATATTCTTGATCCATAGATCATTGTAGAGAACATATCTCTACCTTGTTGGTCTGTGCCCAAGAGAAAACTAATGGTTCCACCATCAACCCAAACAGGTGGAGTAAAAGCGTCCATTAAGGAAATACTAGCTGGATCAAAAGGATCGTAAGGAGCAACAATGCTAGCAAACATTGATGACAAAACTATTATTAAAAAAACAATTGTAGAAATAATTGCTATCTTTGATTTTTTGAAGCTGTAACCAATATCAGTATCAATAAAATTATTAAACAATTTCATCATTCTGCTGCACCTTCTTCTTTAAATCGTATTCTAGGATCAATGAAGTAATAGGCAATATCTACCAAAAAATTTATCATCACAAAAATGAAGGCAACCATGATCAAATATGCTGACATAATTGGAATATCAACAAATTGGACTGCATTAATAAAAAGCAATCCCATTCCTGGCCACTGAAACACAGTTTCAGTAATTATTGAAAAAGCTATTAATGTTCCAACATTAATTCCAGTAATAGTAATTACGGGAATCAAACCATTTTTAAGTGCATGACTATAATTTATAATATTTTGATTAATGCCCCTTGCTCTCGCAAATTTTATATAATCTGTTTGTAAGATTTCCATCATTTCAGCTCTTACTAAACGTATTATATAAGTCATTTGGAAAAGACTTAGCGTAACTGATGGCAGAATAATGGCTTTCAATCCACTAAGAGTAAGAAAACCTGTTGACCAAAAACCAAATTGAATTACTTCTCCCCTCCCAAATGAAGGTAATATCCCTAGTATCACGGAAAATAAATATATAAATAATATTCCAATAACAAATGTTGGAAGTGATACACCAAAAAGGGATATTATAAGTATAGAATTACTTAAATATCCTTCTCTATTTATACCAGTATAAACTCCTAACAACACTCCAACGAGAATAGCAATTAGTGCAGAAACAAAGACTAGTTCTAGGGTTGCGGGCAATCTCTCTGTTATTAGATCTGAAACAGGACGCCTTAATTGATATGATAGACCAAATTCGGCTTTTGAAGCATTTCCAACAAATCTAAAAAACTGTGTATAAATTGGGTCGTTTAAGCCAAGTTTTTCTCTTATTTCTTCTCTTTTCTCTGTAGATGCTTCTTGTCCAACCATATTATGAACAGGGTCTCCAACAAAATTAAAAAGAGAAAAAGACACAAAAGCAACTATCAGCATAACTAAAACTGATTGAAAAAGTCTCTTTAGGAAATAATTAGTCATTAATTAAACAAAATCGTTTTGAGAAAAAAAACCGGCAAATAATTAATTTGCCGGTTTTATATTGTTAATTCACCTTTGCAAAACGGAATAAAGGTTCATTATTAGTTCTAATAGGAACATCGACATTACTCTTAGTTGCCCATGATATCACCTGATGGTGAAGAGGCAAGTAAGGCATGTTGTCTTGAACAATAGCCCAAGCTTCAGCAATATTTGCATTTCTTTGCTCTAAATTAGTTTCAGTGAGCATTGTACCAACCAATTCGTCTACTCTATCACTTTTAAATCCAACTTTATTCCAGCTACCATCAGATTTTAGTAAAAATGAATAAACATAATGACTGTCAAATGTTGGAACACCCCATCCTAACATGTAAAAATCACTTAAGCCGTTTTGTAAGTCTTTAAAGTGAATGCTTTTTGGCTGAGCGTCCAAATTAACTTTAATGCCAACCTTAGCAAACATTCCAACTGCAGCAACACAAATTGCTTCGTCGTTAATGTATCTATTATTTGGGCAGTCTAAAGTAATTTCGAAACCGTCAGGATAACCGGCATCAGCAAGTAATTTTTTAGAAAGATTTGGATCATAAGCTAATCTAGTGTCTAGTTCTTTTGTATAACCTTGAACGCCAGGAAAAGTTATCATTCCAGCAGGTTCACTAAGACCTCTCATGACCTTATCTTGAATAGCATCCATATCTAATGCATGGTACATTGCTAAGCGAACTCTTTTATCTTTCAATGGATTTTTACCTTTGATATTTGATGATCTGAGTTCATCTATTCCTTGATCCATTCCAAAAAATATTGTTCTTGCTTGTGGAGTGCTTTCAACCTTGTGCATTGCTGAGCCATTGATTCTCTTGATATCCTGAGCTGGAGTAAAATTGGTAAAATCAATATCTCCAGACAAAAGAGCTGCAACACGAGTAGCATCATTTTTGATTGGAAGTAGCTCAATTTTATCTAGGTTATGTTGAGACTGATCACCCCACCAATTATTATTTCTCTCAAAAACTGTTCTTGTATTTTGCTCTCTAAGAGTAATTACAAATGGTCCTGTACCCATAGCATTGATTGAACAATAGGTTTCTTGTGAAGCATCATAATCTTGAGATTGCTCACAACCATTGTTTTTAGACCATGCTTCAGACATAATAAAAATCTGGCTTAGCTGATTCAAAAGTATTGGATTAGGACCATCAGTTTTAATTTCAACTTGGTTATTAAAAGTTGATTTTACTGAAGTAATACTATCAATTAATTCTTTCACGTCAGATGCACCATTTAAAGCACGATTAATACTGAAAACTACGTCACTTGCTTTTAATGGAGAACCATCAGAAAACACTACTCCATCACGAATTTGAAAAACCCATGTTTCAGGGTCAGTTGTAGTCCATGAAGTTGCTAATTGTGGTTGAATTGACATATCAACTGTTCTTGTGACAAGACTTTCATAAACCTGCCTTGAGACCATATGAGTTGGCCCCTCATTTTGGGCATGAGGATCCAGTGTAAGAGAATCACCTGGCATTGACCACTTCAAAGTAGCTGAAAATGCAGGTGACATAATACCAATCATAAGGAATGGCAGGAAAAATTTAATTAAAAATTTCATTTATTCCTCCTAAGTTAAATTAGTTAATTTATATGTAAATAATCTCACATATTATTTAATGCAAAATGACATAGAATCTTAATAAGTAAACTAATTTTTTTGAACTGAATTGATTGATTTTATATTAAATCACACTCATACAAAGATATTTAATTTCAAGAAAATCATCAATTCCATATTTTGAACCTTCTCTTCCAAGTCCAGACTGCTTGATACCACCAAATGGAGCCACTTCTGTAGATATCAGACCAGTATTAATACCAACTATTCCATACTCTAAAGCCTCTGCAACTTTCCATACTTTTGATAAGTCTTTAGCATAAAAGTAGGCAGCTAAACCAAATTCTGTATCATTGGCAGCTTTTATTACATCTTCAACCGAATCAAATTTAAATAATGGAGCAATAGGTCCAAAAGTTTCTTCTCTTGCCACTTTCATAGAAGCATTAACTCCTGTTAAAACGGTAGGGTTATAAAAAGTTCCACCTAATTTAGATCTTGTGCCTCCAGACAGAACAGATGCACCTTTAGAAACTGCATCTTCAATATGTTCTTCAACTTTTTCAAGAGCCTGATTGTCTATCAGAGGTCCAGTAGTAACCCCATCATCAAATCCATTTCCTACAATCATAGCTTCTGTTGCCTTAGCTAACTTTTTCGAAAATTCATCATAAATATTTGATTGAACATATATTCTGTTAGCACAGACACATGTTTGCCCTGCATTCCTATATTTACTTATCATTGCCCCTGCTACAGCTTCATCAATATCAGCATCGTCAAAAACAATAAAAGGAGCATTACCTCCAAGTTCAAGACTTACTTTTTTGATTTGATCCGAACATTGTCTCATTAATATTCTTCCTACCTCAGTAGAGCCCGTAAATGTTATCTTTCTTACTAATTCATTACTGCAAAGCTCTTTACCCATTCCTGATGAATCAGTTCCCATAACTATATTAAATACACCAGCAGGAATTCCAGCTTTATCAGCCAAATATCCAAGAGCTAGTGCTGAAAGGGGGGTTAGGGTTGGTGGCCTTAAAACCACTGAACAACCAACAGCAATAGCTGGAGCAACTTTTCTTGTAATCATGGCGTTTGGAAAATTCCATGGAGTAATAGCCCCTACCACTCCTACAGGTTGTTTTATAACAATAATTCGCTTGTCCTCTTGATGACCTGGTATAGTGTCACCATAAACTCTCTTAGCTTCCTCAGCAAACCACTCTACGAAACTTGCCCCATATGTAATTTCACCAAGGGCTTCGGCAAGGGGTTTTCCCATTTCTGCTGTTAAAATTTTTGCTAAATCATCTTTATTCTCAATAATTAAATCATACCATTTTCTTAATATTTGTGATCTTTCTTTTCCTGTTTTGGCTGCCCAAGATTTTTGTGCTTTACTGGCAGACTCAATTGCTAATTTTGTATCAGCTATACCCATATCAGGTAGACTTATAATTAAGTCTCCATTTGAAGGGTCTTTTACATCAAATGTCTTTTTTGCTTCCCCTGAAGTGAAACTACCATTGATATACCCATTGGATACAATTAAATTTTTATCTTTTAATTTTGAAAAAATATCAGATTTTTTTACTGAATTACCATCCACAGTTCACTCCATAATTATTCATCTCTATTATTTATAGAAAGAAATTTAAATCTTAGAAAGATTAAAAATTATTCGCGCCCAACTTCTGGTACCTTTTTGGTAGCTTAAAAGATTATATTTTTCATTTGGTGAGTGAATTTTATCATCATCTAGCCCAAATCCAACTAGTAGAGAATTTGTACCTAAGATACTTTTAAAATGATCTCCTATTGGAATAGATCCTCCACATCCTACCATTTTTGGTGAAACATTCCATTCGTCATGGAG
>OZSS01000505.1_pt1 | contig 18632 bp, 16 predicted proteins | sample 1779911 | NCBI WGS metagenome assembly OZSS01 (sample SAMEA2603589, study PRJEB24840) | metagenome | biome: Water; feature: Photic zone; material: Seawater sample | place: Mediterranean Sea | collected 2013-11-12 | depth 10 m | reverse complement strand
TGGGAATATTAGCATCAATTAATTCTCCAAACTTGGACATGATGTATTATTTGATTATTCAAAAATACATTTTTTCCGCCCAAGTCTGGCTTGTACAAAAACCGTTTAATGATGCTAGATATCTTACATAACAACGATTGGAAACGTCCAATATATTATACCGGGGGAAGTTATGATGATCAAGAATACATCTGGATGAAAGACTATTTACAATTGGATGGACTGGTTTATAAGTTGGTACCCATAAAAACACCCGAAAATCCCATCAATCCTTATCAAATGGGGCGCATTGATGCGGATAAAATGTATGACATTGTCCAAAAATGGGATTGGGGAAATGCAGACAGCGAACAAATATACCACGACCCAGAAACACGTAAAAACAGCATTTCTTTTAGAAGCAACTTAACCCGTCTGGCAGAACAATTAACCAAAGAAAACAAGCCTGAAAAAGCGATAGCTATTTTGGACTTAGCCATGGAAAAAATGCCATTGGAATATTTTGGGTATTACAGCCTGTTAACGCCAATCGTTGCCGCTTACTACCAAGCTGAGGCCAATGAAAAAGCCGGTGCTCTGGCTGAAAAAATTGCTGACAAATACCGTGACAAACTAAACTATTACAATTCCATTGGAGATGCCAACCAGCGGGCTTATGCAGAAATCATACTAACAGATATGGAACGCTATCGTACAGTTGTAGATGCGACGGTAGCCGCCGAACACGTTGCGGTAGCAAAGACGCTAATTCAAGGGTTTATTGAAAGTTCAAGGAGTTTTGCCCCTTTGTATTCGGCCTATGATTACTACACACCCATGGCACCTTATGTTACTGTATTGTTTGATGCAGAAATGGAAGCATCAGGGCGCTTGCTTTTTGATGCCATTGCCCAAGTCTATCAAAACAGGCTTGCGCTATTTAGTCAAGTGCCAAATGAAGAGCTTGCCTATTATAAGGAAAGCATCGCCTATGAAATTAATGGGTACCAAGCATTGGTTGAAAGTTATCAAATGGTAGAGCCAGATTTAGCGCTCGTAACCGAAGTCAATAAGGTCTTTAGAAAAGCTGTAGCGCCTTATCAACAGGATTAGACAAAATCTTTCATCAGACCAATAAGTGTATTGGCATCTTGTTCGCCGCTTTGGCGCCAAACCATCTCTCCTGATTTGTATATCATCAGCGTAGGGAGTCCTTTGACACGTAGGGCTTCGGCTAATTTGGGATTTTTGTCAACATCTATTTTTACTACTTTCCCATTATCGCCCATGGCAGCTGCTACATCCCGAAGCACGGCATGCATTTGCACAGAAGGATCGTTCCAGTCGGTATAAAAACTCAACAGAATGGGAATATTAGCATCAATTAATTCTCCAAACTTGGACATGATGTATTATTTGATTATTCAAAAATACATTTTTTCCACAACTCAACGAATATGAACGTTATCTAAAGGTTTTATTATTGAAAATTCCTTTTTCCCTTTCGGCTTATAAGTTCTATTTTTAACACAGTTTAAAAACAACTATGTCCAAAAACCGCCTTTTCCTTTTAGATGCCTATGCTTTAATTTTCCGTGGTTATTACGCTTTTATCAAAAACCCCAGAATCAATTCCAAAGGCATGGACACGAGTGCCATATTGGGCTTTACCAATTCCCTTTTTGATGTAATCAAAAAAGAACGCCCCGATCATCTGGCCGTTGCATTTGATAAGGGAGGGTCAAAATTTAGAAACGCTATTTTTTCTGAGTATAAAGCCAATCGATCAGAAACGCCAGAGGCCATTAAGATTGCTGTTCCCTATATCCAACAACTACTCAAAGCCCTGCACATTCCCATCATTGAGCTGGAAGGCTTTGAAGCCGATGACATCATAGGTACGCTAGCCAAGCAAGCAGAAAAAGAATTTTTTGAGGTATTTATGGTCACGCCAGACAAGGACTTTGCCCAGTTGGTGTCCGAAAACATATTTATGTATCGACCTGCGCGCATGGGCAATGGCATTGAAATTTGGGGTATCCCCGAAGTGCAAAAAAAGTTTGAAATAACACATCCCGAACAAGTCATTGATTATTTGGGTATGATGGGTGATGCCGTTGACAATATCCCTGGGTTACCTGGTGTTGGTGATAAAACCGCCAAAAAATTTCTTGCGCAATACGGCAGCATGGAAGCGTTGCTGGCCAATACAGCCGATCTCAAAGGCAAAATGAAAGAAAAAATCGAAGCCAATAAAGAGCTTGGGCTGTTGTCTAAAAAACTAGCCCGTATTATGCTGGACGTGCCTGTACAGTTTGATGCTAACGACTATAAACTATCAGACCCTGATGTGCCTGCGGTTAGTGAACTGTTTCAAGAATTGGAATTCAGACGTTTGAGTGAAACTTTTATCAAAGTCTTTAAGCCCGCCGAAGCCACTGCTGAAGTAACCAAATCCGAGACCAAAGCGGCTCCTGCTGCCTTTGATTTGTTTAATCAACCCGGCAGTGGGCAAATTGAAAACCTGTCTGCTTTCAAATCGCTTGACAATGTGCCACACCACTACCAATGTGTGCAAACCGAACTGGAGCGCAAGCTGTTGTTGCAGACCATGCAACGACAAAAAAGTGTTTGCTTTGATACGGAAACCACAGGGCTAGACGCTGTGAGTGCATCGATCGTTGGCGTCGCATTTAGCTGGCAAGCCCATACGGGATACTATGTGCCCATTCCAGAAGATGCCGATATGCGCAAGGCAATTCTTGAGAGCCTAACACCTTTTTTCGAAAATGAAGACATTGAGAAAGTAGGGCAAAACCTCAAATATGACCTAAAAGTGATGCAGCAGCATGGGATTTCGGTCAAGGGAAAATTATTTGATACCATGCTCGCGCACTACATTATCAATCCAGATATGCGTCACAATATGGATGTATTGGCAGAGACCTATCTCGGGTATCGCCCCAAACCCATCACAGATTTGATTGGTAAAAAAGGGAAGAGTCAAGGTTCTATGCGCGATGTGCCCATAGACCAACAAACCGAATACGCTGCCGAGGACGCCGACATTACTTGGCAGCTAAAAGAACACTTCGAAAAGGAGCTGGGCAAAAACGAGCAACGCGCTTTGCTTGACAAGGTAGAGCTGCCTTTGGTTCGGGTATTGGCCGCCATGGAGTTGGCAGGCATAAGCATTGATGTGCCTTATTTGAATGAAATGTCCAACGTCTTACAGCAAGAAGCTACTGCCTTAGCGCAACGTGTTTTTGAACAAGCCGGTGAGACCTTTAATTTGGCATCGCCCAAGCAATTGGGGCCTATTTTGTTCGATAAGCTTAAACTGGTTGACAAGCCTAAAAAAACCAAAACGGGACAATATTCCACGGCTGAAGAAGTGCTGTCTACACTTGCCAAAAATCATCCCATAGTCTCTGATATTTTGGAATGGCGCAGCGTGCAAAAACTCAACAACACTTACGTAGCTGCTTTGCCAGATGACGTAAACGAAAAAACCAAGCGTGTCCATACGGTGTACAATCAGGCGGTTGCTGCCACAGGGCGCTTGAGTAGCAACCATCCCAATTTGCAAAACATTCCCATTCGAACGCCAAGAGGTCGGCAGGTGCGTAAGGCTTTTGTGGCCAAAGACGATGAGCATGTGCTGATGGCTGCGGATTATTCACAAATTGAATTGCGCATCATTGCCTCGCTGAGTCAAGACCCCAGTATGCTGGCGGCCTTTAACAACAACGAAGACATTCACGCTGCCACGGCTGCCAAGGTGTTTGCTGTGCCACTCGATGAGGTATCGCGTGAGCAAAGAAGCCAGGCCAAAACGGTCAATTTTGGAATCATATACGGGGTATCGGCTTTTGGGCTTAGCAATCAAACAACACTTAGTCGCAAGGAGTCCAAGGCGCTAATTGATGCCTATTACGAAAGCTATCCAAAGTTAAAAGCCTATATGGGCCAACAAGTCGACTTTGCACGTGAGCACGGCTATGTGGCTACGGTATTGGGCAGGCGTCGTTATTTGAAAGACATCAATTCGCGTAATGCTATTGTGCGCGGTGCCGCCGAGCGCAATGCAATCAATGCTCCCATCCAAGGAAGTGCAGCGGATATCATCAAGCTGGCCATGCTTAACATCTATGACAAAATGAAACAAGAAAACTTTAAGGCACAAATGCTGCTACAAGTCCATGACGAATTGGTTTTCGAATGCCCAAAGTCGGAATTAGATGCTTTGAAGCAACTCGTGAAAACCGAAATGGAAGCAGCCTATTCTCTACAAGTTCCACTCACGGTTGACATGGGTATTGGACACAACTGGCTAGAGGCGCATTAGGCCATTTAAACAAATCCAAAAATAGCGTTTGCATTATTGGGAATAGTTTGTACATTTGCAGCCCGCCAAACAGGGGTAATTCCTTAATGGCGCTAACGAGCAAAACGTATCTAGTGGACTCATTAAGTTATAAAACCGTATCCATCAACAAGCAAAACGCTGATAAACAGTGGGTTGTGGTTGATGCTGCCGACCAAATTCTAGGTCGCTTTTCTTCAAAAGTAGCCAAGCTATTGCGTGGCAAATACAAGCCAAGCTTCACCCCGCATGTTGACTGTGGAGACAATGTCATTGTAATCAATGCAGAAAAAATTAAATTAACCGGTAACAAATGGACCGATAAGTCTTATATCCGTTACACAGGTTATCCTGGTGGTCAGCGTTCGCTTACGGCCACAGAATTATTTGAAAAAGACCCAACACGTGTTGTTGAAAAAGCCGTTAAGGGTATGCTTCCAAAAAACAAATTAGGTGCTGAATTGTTCCGAAACCTTTACGTTGTTGAAGGTGCTGAGCACGATCATGGTGGTCAACAGCCAAAAGAATTAAACATCAACGAGTTAAGTTAATATGGAAACCATTCACAAAATTGGTCGTCGTAAAACAGCCATCGCACGTGTTTACCTCTCTGAAGGTAAAGGTGAAATTACGGTAAACAAAAAGCCTTTGGCCGTGTATTTTGCACCTGCCACATTACAATATAAAGTGAACCAACCCTTTGCGCTAACCGAAACTGCAGGTCAATATAACTTGAGTGCATCTGTTGTAGGAGGTGGGCCTAACGGGCAAGCTGAGGCCGTACGTCTTGCTATTTCAAGAGCGCTTTGTGCTATTGATGAAGAGCATCGTTTGGTATTAAAACCAGAGGGACTACTTACGCGTGACCCAAGAATGGTGGAGCGAAAAAAGTTTGGGCAAAAGAAAGCAAGAAAAAAATTCCAATTCTCGAAACGTTAACCTTATCGTTGCAATAGCGCAACATCAAGTTCATTTAAATACCATTAATTTGTTGCCACTAGTTTAGCATCTAAATGTCCAAGGCCGACAACATCGCCACTTGGATATTGCTAATCAGGGAACGTAAACTATAAACAACAATGTCTAAAATAGAAGTCAAAGACCTATTGGATGCCGGAGTGCATTTTGGTCACCTTACCCGCAAATGGAACCCCAACATGGCCCCATATATATATATGGAGCGCAACGGGATTCACATCATCAACCTGTATAAATCGGTTGCTAAAATCGAAGAAGCCAACGAAGCCTTGTCAAAAATCGCTGCGTCTGGTCGTAAAATCTTATTCGTCGCTACCAAAAAACAAGCAAAGGATATCGTTTCTGAAAAAGTAGCTAACGTAAACATGCCGTACATCACTGAACGCTGGCCTGGCGGTATGCTGACCAACTTTGTTACCATCCGTAAGGCGGTAAAGAAAATGGCAGCCATCGATAAAATGAAAGCTGACGGTACTTTTGAAACCCTTTCTAAAAAGGAAAAACTACAAGTAGATCGCCTACGTGCCAAGCTAGAAAAGAACTTAGGTTCTATCTCGGACATGACACGTTTACCGGGTGCGCTTTTTGTGGTAGATATCCGTCGTGAGCACATTGCCGTTAAGGAAGCACAAAAGTTGAACATTCCGATTTTCGCTATGGTGGATACTAACGCAGACCCACGCGAGGTTGACTACGTGATTCCAGCGAATGACGATGCGTCAAAATCTATTGAAAAAATCATGACTTTGGTTACCGATGCTGTTGCCAAAGGACTTAAAGAACGCCAAAAAGACAAAGCAGATGCTGATGCCGCTGCAACTGAAGGTGAAGTTGTTGCACCAGCTGCACCCGTCGAGGCTGCTGAAGAAGCTGTTGAGGCTGTTGCTGAAGAGGCTGTCGAGGCTGCTGCTGAGAAGGCTGTCGAGACTGCTGCTGAGGAAGCTGTCGAGACTGCTGCTGAGGAAGCTGAAGCTGCCGAGGTAGATAAGCCTGCTAAGGCAAAGCCATCTACCAAAGCAAAGAAGAAAGCTGCGCCAAAAGCGAAGAAAACCACTAAAACAAAAAAGAAAGCTGCGCCCAAGGCAAAAAAAGCAAGTACGCCTGAAGTAGAAACGGAAGAACCAACAGAAGAAGACAACTAAATAAAATACACTATGTCAAAAATTACTGCTGCTGAAGTAAACAAACTGCGCAAAAGCACTGGTGCAGGTATGATGGACTGTAAAAAAGCACTTGTAGAGGCTGGTGGCGACTTTGAAGCTGCCATTGAGTTGCTACGTAAAAAAGGACAAAAGGTTGCTGCAAACCGTGCCGACCGCGAATCCGCTGAAGGGGCTGTAATCGCACGTGTAAACGCCGATGCAACCGCAGGTGTTGTGGTGTCGATTAACTGCGAAACTGACTTTGTAGCCAAAAACGACAGTTATCTAGAACTCGCCAATAAGCTGGCGGATATTGCACTAGAGCACGAAACGAAAGATGCCTTTTTAGCAACCACCTTTGAGGGAGACCTTAGCGTTGCCGACAAGCTAACGGAGCAAACGGGTGTCATTGGTGAAAAAATTGAAATTGGTGGTTTTGAACGCTTGGAGGCGCCTTTCGTAGGTTCGTACATCCATGCGGGGAATAAGATTGCCACGCTCGTTAGTCTTTCTACTGCGGTGGAAGGTGCTGCAGAAGCTGCTAAGAATGTTGCTATGCAAGCTGCTGCGATGAATCCCATCGCACTTAACGAAGATGGCGTTGATGCCGCGGTTATCGAAAAGGAAATTGAAATTGCCAAAGACCAACTGCGTCAAGAAGGCAAGCCCGAAGCCATGCTCGATAATATTGCTAAAGGAAAAATCAAGCGTTTCTTCAAAGACAATACGCTGGTTAATCAAACCTATATCAAAGACAGCAAACAAAGTGTTTCGGCTTATGTAAGCTCGGTTCACGCAGACCTAAGCGTAACAGGATTTAAGCGCCTGGCACTAGGCTAGTCCTAAACCTTTGTTAAAAAAAATAAAGACCTCCAATTATGGGGGTCTTTTTTTTATCTTGGCAGTATCCAAATCCGCATATGCAATGAAAACATGTGTCTTACTGTTGCTTTTTAGCTTTTCAACAGCCGCCTATGGCCAACGCATTACTGTGCTGGACAGCAGCTCCCAAGAACCTATCCCCTTTGTACATGTATACGACGGCAATAAAGACGTCATCGCCAGTGCAACAGGTGCGTTTTACTGGCAAAGCAATGCCGCAGATTCCATTTCCTTGTCTTGCATGGGCTATGCCACGAAAACAATTGGTGTTGATCAACTCAAAGATTCCCTTTTTTTGATGCCCGAAGCCTTGGCGCTTGCGCCCATTGTGGTATCCAACAGAACCCTAACGGCAAAAGAAATCATGGCGCGCGTACTTGAAAAAACGCCCAACAACATGGACTTTGGGCTTTCGTCTAGCGAGGTTTATGTAGTCTCAAAAAACAATTCCGTGATTCAAAAAATGGATATCGAGATTAAAAAATCGACCATCCCAGAATTGGATCAAACATTTGTTGATGAAATCCTTCGAGAAATGCCTAAAAATGAAGAGAGCACTGACTACACCCAAAGTAAGTGGCTTAGAGACAGTGGGGGATCAGAGCTTCACAAATTAGAAGTCATACAGGCGGCAACCCTCAAGGATTCACTAGCCGAAGCCACCTTTGCGTCAATGGACGAAACCGTTGAACGCATCCTAAAAAAACGAGTCAAAAAAGACTCCTATTTTAAGGTAAAATCAGGGCCCCTTATTTCTATAAAGGTCGATAACGACAATGCTAAAGAAGTAGATTCAATAGCCAAGGACAGCCTAAAAGCAACACCCAAAGATTACGCCAATAGACAACTCGGCATGCTAAAGCGAAAGGTCAATACCTTGCTTTTTAGGGAAAAAAACTGGGCGCTACCCTTTCTAGAAAAACCAGATAAATACACACTTACCAACGAGGGTATCGTCTATGACCAAAGGGTTCCTACCTATAAATTGCGTTTCACGTCAAAAAAGAGAAAAGACTACAGCGGTTATCTGCTGGTGGATGTGGTTGATTTTGGGGTACATAAAATATCCTACCACCACAACAAACACGCACTTAGAATTAAATTGTTTGGCTTGTTTTATGAGGAGCGACTTGATAACAGAACCTATATATTTGTCAAAAACCAATTGGACAAATACACCCTGTATCAGATAAAAGAAGAAGAAAAATTTACTTTTGGACTAAAAAGACCCATCAAAATCATTGAAAAAAACAAGGTGGTCAAAGGGCGTAACAGGCAAAACGTATTGGCGATGGACGTTAACATGCGCATGAAAGAAGTTTATAAAGCAAACATCTTTTTCAATTCGTTTACGCCTATTTCGAAGAAGGAATTCGATGCATTGAAAGTTGTCCATACAGTAATTCCAACCGATTACTATTCGCTGGAAGCCGTTCGTGAGCTTATGCCGGGATTGCCCATAGAATAAGGATTTTATTGGGTTCGGGTGCAGACAGCTCGGTGTATCCCCCCGAACTTCTTATATTTGCATAAACACACTCCATGCCATACAAACGAATACTTTTAAAGCTAAGCGGCGAAGCACTCATGGGAGCGCGCACCCACGGTATTGACCCAAAACGCTTAAGCGAATATGCCCAGGACATTAAAGAGATCGTTACGCTAGGCGTAGAAGTTGCTATTGTCATTGGAGGAGGAAACATATTTAGGGGCGTTGCAGCTGCCAGTAACGGTATGGATCGCGTGCAAGGCGATTATATGGGCATGCTTGCCACCTGTATCAACGGGATGGCACTGCAAAGTGCTCTCGAAGATGCAGAAGTGCCCACCCGGCTACAAACCGCCATCAAAATTGAAGCAATAGCAGAACCTTATATCAAACGAAGAGCCGTACGCCACCTCGAAAAAGGACGTGTGGTCATCTTTGGTGCAGGTACTGGAAATCCATTTTTTACGACAGACTCGGCAGCCGTATTACGTGCCATTGAAGTAAATGCCGACGTAATCCTAAAAGGAACCCGTGTGGATGGTATCTATACGGCAGATCCAGAAAAAGACAAGTCCGCTGAAAAATTTGACAACATTTCCTTTAAAGACGTGCTAAGCAAGGGCTTAAAGGTTATGGACTCCACTGCCTTTACACTAAGTCAAGAAAACGAGCTGCCCATTGTTGTTTTTGACATGAACAAACCGGGGAACCTCAAAAAAGTAGTTATGGGCGAAGCCATTGGAACATTGGTAAATCTTTAAATCATGGAAGAATTAAATCTTATTTTGGAAATGGCTGAAGAAGCCATGAACAAAGCCCTAGAACACTTAGACAAGTCGTTCATTAATATTCGTGCCGGTAAGGCCAATCCTGTGATGCTATCAACCGTAAAAGTAGATTATTACGGAACACAAACACCCCTTAATCAAGTGGCCAACGTAAACACCCCTGATGCCCAAACCCTTTCTGTTCAGCCTTGGGAAAAAGCACTTATCCCCGAGATTGAAAAAGCCATTATGGTGGCCAATTTGGGTTTTAACCCCATGAACAACGGAGAGTCGGTGATCATCAGTATTCCACCGCTAACTGAAGAGCGCCGCCGAGAATTGGTAAAACTCGCCAAGGCAGAGGCAGAACACGCCAAAGTCGGAGTGCGCAGTGCGCGAAAAGAGGCCAATGCAGAACTGAAAAAACTTGAACTCTCTGAAGATGAACTTAAAAATGCTGAAGTTGATGTTCAGGAAGCTACTGATAAATTTATCGCCCTAATAGACGATAGGTATCAGATAAAAGAAAAAGAAATCATGACTGTGTAAGCAGTTCATGAACACATCGTTGCTATGATAAAATGGATTAACACACGCTTTTGGGAAAGCGTGGCGCGACTTATCCTCCGCAATCGTATTGTTTTTTTGTTGGCCATCTTGGGTACAACATTTTTGCTCTCCACACAGTGGAGCAACATCCGTTTTAGCTTTACTGAAGCCAACCTACTCCCCGACAATCATCCGTTTAATACCTTTTATCAGGAATTCCTAGATCGCTTTGGCGAAGAAGGAAACCTGATCGTACTTGCCGTGCAAGACGAGGCATTTTTTGAGCCTGAAAAATTAGCCGCATGGGCTGCGCTAGGGGATAGTTTGGTGGCATCTCCCAGTACCGAAAATGTGGTTGATATAAGTAGGCTTACCCAACTCAAACGCAACGATAGAAAAAAAGTCTTTGAGGTTGCACCCTTGCCATACCAACGACCCAAGACCCAAGCAGAAGCAAGCGCCCTAAAAGAATGGCTCTATAAACAACAACCGCTTTATGACGGCCTTCTTTTTAATCAAGAAACGGGGGTTATTCAAACAGCAATTTACCTAAAAACAGCAGTGGTCAATAGCGGGGAACGTCAGCAATTTGTAGACAACTTGCTTGCAGATAACGTTGCCGCATTTGAAAAACAAACGGGGCTTGATGTCCGCGTGTCGGGCATGCCATACATACGTACCCTAAATGCCAAAATGATCTTGGACGAAATAGGGTTGTTTGTACTTATGGCCACGCTAGTAACCACCCTTATTTTCTTCTTTTTCTTTAGGTCATACAGGGCTACGTTTATCTCCATGTCCATCGTGGTGATTGGGGTCATGTGGGCCTTTGGGATTATCGGATTATTGGGCTTTGAAATTACCGTACTCACGGCACTTATTCCGCCCATCATCATTGTCATTGGTGTACCCAATTGCATTTTCTTAATCAATAAATATCAAAACGAAATTAAGAAACACGGAAATCAGGCGCGCTCGCTTCAGCGTGTTATCTCCAAAGTTGGTAACGCTACGCTGATGACCAACATGACTACGGCATGTGGTTTTGCAACTTTTACACTTACCAACAGCAGTTTATTGCGCGAGTTTGGTATCGTAGCTTCCATAAACATCATGATGATATTCTTGCTGTCTTTGTTGATGATTCCCATCATTTACAGCTTTATGTCCATTCCAAATAAAAAACATTTGGAGCACCTTAATAGAGAATGGATGTCTGGTTTTATCAATTGGATGGAACGTATGGTAAAGCATCGAAGGGTGTCCGTTTATTTTATTTCGGTTTTTGCCCTGATGCTTAGCATCGTTGGAATTTATGAGATTCGGTTGTCGGGAACCATCATTGACGACATGCCCAAAAAAGCAGATTTCTATCAAGATATTCGGTTCTTTGAAACCCATTTTAAAGGAGTTATGCCCATTGAAATCATGATAGATACCAAGCGGGCAAATGGCGCAACACGCCTAAGCACACTTAATCGCATGAATAAACTAGAAAGCGATTTGCTAGAAATTCCCGAGCTCTCCAGCCCCGTTTCGGCTGTCTCCGTGGCAAAGTATTTAAAACAGTCGTATTACAATGGGAATCCCAAGTACTTTCAATTGCCAACAAGACAGCAAGACAATTTTATTAGAGCACACGCTAAAAACCTAAAAGGAGAAGTGAATTTCCTTAAAAGCTTGGTAGACCCAACTGGGCAATTTGCGCGCATAACCGTTATGCTGCAAGACGTTACTACAGAACGTATGGAAGCCATTGAAATGGAAGTGAAAAAGAGCATAGACAAGCATTTTGCCGCTGACCGATTTAATGTTTCCATCACTGGAAAAGCCCTGGGCTATCTCAAAGGAACGCGCTTTTTAGTTCGTAACTTGGTTGTTTCTTTGGGGCTTGCCATTTTGTTGATTGCGTTGTTTATGGCGTATATGTTCCGTTCGTTCCGCATGATTCTTATTTCGTTGCTGCCCAACGTTATCCCGCTCATCCTAACGGCGGGCATTATGGGCTTTTTGGGCATTGCCATAAAACCCTCTACCATTTTGGTGTTTAGTGTTGCCTTTGGTATATCGGTTGATGACACCATCCACTTTTTGGTGAAGTATCGCCAAGAGCTCAAAGCGACCCGCTGGAACATTAAAAAAGCAGTTTATAGTGCCTTGCACGAAACAGGCGTTAGCATGTTCTACACCTCCATAGTATTGTTGTTTGGGTTTTCTGTGTTTATGATTTCCAGTTACGGCGGTACGGTAGCACTGGGCGGATTGGTTTCGGCTACGCTGTTGTTTGCCATGTTGGCCAATCTTATTCTATTGCCGTCATTGTTGCTTTCGCTAGAAAAGAAGATTGCAAACAAGAACACATTAAAAGAACCCAAATTTCAAATTTTGCCCGAGAAAGAAGCAGAATAATTGCGCTATATTTGTTGCTGTTTTAAAACACTATATGGATATTCGCCAGCTTTTTTTAGGAGATCAACTCAATCAAGAGGTATGCGTTCGTGGTTGGGTGCGCACTTTTCGCGCCAACCGATTTATTGCCCTCAACGATGGCTCTTGTCTGGCCAATATGCAATGTGTTGTGGATTTTGAGCAAATGTCAGAAGACGTGCTGGCGGAAATAAATACGGGTGCGGCAGTTGAAATTACGGGCACCTTGGTCGAAAGCCAAGGGAAAGGCCAAAAATTTGAGATTCAAGTGAGTAACCTTAGCATTCTAGGCACTTCCAATCCAGATGAATATCCCATACAACCCAAAAAGCACTCGCTCGAATTCTTAAGAGAAAAAGCGCATCTACGCATACGCACCAACACATTTGCTGCTGTGATGCGTGTGCGTGCGTCCCTGTCTTTTGCCGTGCATCAATATTTTACCCAGAACGGTTTCTATCAAGTGCACACACCCATCATTACGGGAAGTGATGCTGAAGGGGCAGGCGAAATGTTTCGGGTAACCACTAAAGACCCAGAACAAGCAGATGACAAACCTGATTTTTTTGGCAAGGAAACCAACCTAACCGTCTCGGGTCAGCTCGAAGCAGAAACCTATGCCATGGGGCTAGGAAAGGTATATACTTTTGGTCCTACTTTCCGTGCAGAGAACTCCAATACCTCGCGCCACTTGGCTGAATTTTGGATGATTGAACCAGAAGTGGCTTTTAACGATTTAGACGACAATATGGATTTGGCCGAAGACTTTATCAAGTCGGTTTTGGCGTATGTCCTTGAACACTGCAAAGAAGACCTGAGCTTTTTAGACCAAAGGTTTGCACAAGAAGAAGCCAAAAAGCCACAAATAGAACGCAGTCCCATGGGGCTTTTGGAAAGACTTCAGTTTGTCACACAAAACGAATTCAAAAGAGTATCCTATACTGAAGCTGTTGACATCCTTAGAAACTCCAAGCCCAACAAAAAGAAGAAATTCAAATATCCCGTAGACGGTTGGGGCATCGACTTACAAAGCGAACACGAACGCTATCTGGTAGAAAAACACTTCACCAGTCCAGTGATCCTCTTTGACTATCCAGCGGAAATAAAAGCCTTTTACATGCGCATGAACGACGACGGTAAAACGGTTCGTGCCATGGACGTACTGTTCCCAGGTGTTGGTGAAATGGTAGGCGGCTCGCAGCGTGAAGAGCGTTTAGACAAGCTTGTTGAACGCATGAAAGCCATGGACATAGACGAAAAAGAACTTTGGTGGTATACAGACTTACGCCGTTTTGGAACTGCCGAACACGCCGGTTTTGGTCTTGGGTTTGAGCGTTTGGTACTTTACACAACAGGGATGTCAAACATCAGAGACGTAATTCCTTATCCAAGAACGCCCCTAAGTGCCGAGTTTTAGGGAACAATGCGTGGGTTTTTCGTACATTTAAATACCCAAACATAATTCATGCTAAAACAACATCTTCAATTTAAGCTTTCGCAAAAGCTATCGCCACAGCAAATTCAACTCATGAAGTTGATACAGTTGCCCATACAGTCTTTTGAGCAGCAGATACTCCGCGAAATTGAGGAAAACCCTGCATTGGCATCTGGAAAAGAAAAAGAAGACAACCAAGACGAGTTTAGCAATTCCGAAGAAGATCGTGGAGATGTGATTGAAGCCGATGACATTGATGTTGACGCCTACTTAAGCGATGATGAAATACCAGAATACCGCCTACGCAGTCAAAACTACAGTGCAGACGACGAAGACAAACATGTGCCCTATGCCGCAGGTATCAGTTTTCACCAACAGCTCATGGCGCAGCTAGACACCTTTACTTTTAATGAGGAAGAATACCGCATTGCCGCTTTTTTGGTTGGCAGCATTGACAGCAGTGGCTACATCAGGCGTGAACTGATTGATATTGTTGATGACTTGGCATTTACTGAAAACATCTACACTAACGAAGAATCGTTGCGAAAAATACTGGATGATGTACAACAGCTTGATCCGCCTGGTGTAGGCGCACTTAATTTACAAGATTGCTTGTTGATTCAGCTCAACCGTAAAGCACAAAGCACAGCCGTTGACCACGCTATCTTGCTTATCAAAAATCTTTTTGATGCCTTTAGCAAAAAGCACTTTAGCAAAATAAAGCAACGCCTAAACATCGATGATGAAGCCCTAAAGGCAGCCATGTCGGAAATAGAAAAGCTAAACCCAAAACCTGGCGCAACCTATGGCAGCAACACCAAAATAAATGCGCATATAGTCCCTGACTTTACCATTCAGCTTATAGACGGGCAATTAAACCTGATGCTAAATGGCCGAAATGCCCCTGAGCTCCACGTTTCTTCCGAATACCGCAATATGTTATCTGGCTATAAAGAAGCCACAAAAAAAAATAAAGAACAGCAAAAAGCTGTACAGTTTATCAAGCAAAAGCTAGATGCAGCACGCTGGTTTATTGATGCCATCAAGCAGCGCCAAAATACCCTGCACCAAACCATGAAAACCATCATGGATTTCCAAGAAGAATACTTCCTAACTGGAAATGAGCAAAAACTCAAACCCATGATACTGAAGGATATTGCAGACCGCATTGGTATGGATATTTCTACGGTTTCACGAGTTGCTAACAGCAAATATGTCGATACTCCCTATGGTACAAAACTGGTAAAGTGGTTTTTCTCCGAAGGTGTTACCAATTCGGCTGGAGAAGAAATTTCCACTATTGAAGTGAAAAAAGTATTGGGAGATGTTATTGATGCAGAAGAAAAATCAAGTCCCCTTACAGACGAGCAATTGATGAAAATCATGAATGATAAAGGCTATCCGATTGCTAGGCGCACCGTTGCCAAATACCGTGAAATGATCGGCGCTCCTGTGGCGCGACTTCGTAAGGAGTTATGAGTTTTTTTTAGTGCGGTATTCCATCCAACTAACTACCGGAAAACCAATACCAAAAAGCACATAAAACCAGCCAGAAAGCGGGTTTTCACCTGATTTTAAAAATATCACCCCTATACACAACATTAAAAATCCGTAAACAACCAGGGCGATTTGACGGTATTTTTTGCGTTTGGCGGCGGGAAGTTTAAAGGCCTTAATAGCAAAAAAGTTAAATACCAATACAACCGTAAGTACTGAAGCTAAAATAAAGAGTCCATGTAGCATATCCGTAAGTTTAAGCATCCTAAAGTTACAAATAAGCAACCAATTCGTACCCCTTAATTACGTACTTCTTTTATTGGTTGATCTCGGTATAGAAAATTTCCAACTGCAATTTCAAATCTAAAAGATCGGGGTTTGAAGGATTAGGGCCAACAAAAACTCCCGACTTTGGAGTCGTTACAGATCCCGTTGGTATTTTACCTACGTCTGCGGCATTGACCTTGGCCATGGGTACTTCAGTTTGATTGGGCAATACATTGGTTAGCGCAACTCGCAGCGGAGCATTGATAGAGTCGTTGGAAATGATGTTTTTAAGGTAATTGGTTATTCTAACTTTGTAATACTGTTTGTCGCCTTCTTCTTCATTAGTCAAAAAGCCGCCATAAACAATTTTAGCCAAGGAGGGGGTTGCCACGCCGTCTTGAGCAAAGTCAATGATGGGGGCAAGGGTATTGGCATTGTAAAGGTACAAGCGGTTTGGGAGCGTATGTCCATAAACATCAACGGCTTGCTTGTCTACATGGAATGTGAGGTTAGCTTCGTTTAACAACCACGGTCTGCCTTTAAGATCTTCTAGAACATCGTTATCTTCAAACAATTGTATGTCGGCAACCATTCCCAATCCGCCGCTTAAGGCAATTTGGTCAGGCACCGTAGCACTCACAATATCATTTAACGCAGCAGCTGCGGTAGTTGTTTTTGTGAGTGTATTAAAACGTATGCTGCCGAGTGTGTTTATTAAAAACTCGTCTGTCTTGTCTACAATTTCAACTGGGTCGGAATCGGCAACTTTTGATTTGTAGGTATAATCAATGCGTATGACCATGCTGTTGGTATCCAATAGCATGAGCAGCGGGCTGCTAAAGTTGCTCGTTTCAATTGAAATGGAACGGAAAAAATCGCGCCAGTCTTCTGAGCTAGCAAGCGCTGAATCGCCTTCTTTGTCTAAAATAAGCTGTTGGAAAATTTGCTTGTTGAGCGGAACACGAATACGCGGAGATAAATTATCGGCACTGTCCTTAACAATTTCATTAAAGTCAAGGGTGATATTTTCGTTTGCCAGGGGCTGGTCTTGGTGTATACTAGCGGAAAAATCAGAGTAATAAATTTGCCCTTGCTCAAAGTTTTGGTTCGGATCCAGTTGGCGTAGAAAATAATTGAGTTTGTGTATTTCAATATCAAAAGATGCTTCTCTGTCTCCAAACAAGGAGTCTATATCATAAAGTCTTTTGTCTGGGTTGGGGTTAACTGTTTCGGTGTCTTCTCCGTCTGGTGTTCCATCGCCATCTGTATCGGGATTGGTGGGGTCTGTTCCGTTATTTTTCTCATCAATATCACTTACGCCATCGCCGTCAGAGTCACTGTTTGGGTCTGTGTCATCAATATCATAAGTAGCAATCAAGCCATCGCCGTCTGCGTCAGTCTGATTGGTGAAAAAAGGGATTTCTAGCCAGACATCGTTCACCGTTTCTGCCTCATCAAAACTAGTGTCAATTTCACTTTGAGCTGAAAGTGCGCCAAAACTTGGTGCGTATTGACTTAAATTTAGTTGTGAAACAATGGCAGCAGCCGTATTTCCAAATAATTTGTCTTCACGTAACCCTAATTGCATAGGGCTGGTATTGTTGGTTTGAACAACATCTACTAAAGCGTGTTTGACACCAACAGGATAATAGGCTTTTTTTCCAACAAACGGATTTGTGGGCAGGACTTCTGCGCCAATGTCATTGAATTTTTTGTCACAGGAGGCTATCAGCAGCACAAGTGTGAAAAGTAGGGTACATTTTTTTATCATGGTATGATTAAAAATCAGTCTGGTAAAAGGTTTCGTGGGCAGTTAAAGGTTCGGATTCTTTACTTAAGTCCAAAACATGCTTGGTACTGTTGTGCACCGCTTTCTTGACTGCATCACTTACAGCATCACTTGCAAGAATGATACCATCAGAGTGCTGGGCAGCATTTACGAACATATTGTCAAGTGTTCCTTTTTTTAATACGTCCATGTGTTCGGCATCAATACCATCAAAAGCAATTTTTGAAAACATATCGCCACTGAGATCATTTGAGAATGGTGCTTCGTAGAAAGAGGTCACAATTTTGGTGTTGGCCAACAAAGGCTCGTCTTTATAATACCATTTACAGTACAGCGGTACAAGAGCAGCTATCCACCCTTGCACATGGATAATGTCTGGAGACCAGTTTAATTTTTTAACCGTTTCAATTACCCCTTTGGCAAAGAAAATCGCGCGTTCGTCGTTGTCCGCATACAGGCTGCCGTCGTCTTCTGAGTGCAAGCCACGCCCTTTAAAGTAATCATCATTATCAATAAAATACACCTGCATACGCTCCTTTGGAATGGAAGCAACTTTAATTATCAGGGGCATGTCTATGTCGTTGATAACCAAATTCATTCCAGAGAGACGAATTACTTCGTGTAGCTGGTGCCGTCGCTCGTTGATAAGTCCGTACTTAGGAATAAAAATACGCGTATGACCACCACGATCGTTTACCATTTTTGGAATTTCAAAACCTAAATTCGATAATTCGCCATGCGGTAGATAAGGAACGACTTCAGATGATATGTATAATATCTTTTTGTCTTTCATGTGGGCAAGAAGCGTTTTTCGTGTTAAGTCACAAAATTACTAAAATTTAACCGACTTTTGTGCCAATTCAATAGGATACCTAAGTATATGCCGCTTTACCATACGTTAAAAGCACTGAATTCTGCGAGAAGTAGTTATAAAGGAAATGCGCTAGGCGTAGTACCCACCATGGGTGCTTTACACCAAGGCCATCTGCACGCCCTTTAAAGTAATCATCATTATCAATAAAATACACCTGCATACGCTCCTTTGGAATGGAAGCAACTTTAATT
>OZSS01000504.1_pt1 | contig 18647 bp, 12 predicted proteins | sample 1779911 | NCBI WGS metagenome assembly OZSS01 (sample SAMEA2603589, study PRJEB24840) | metagenome | biome: Water; feature: Photic zone; material: Seawater sample | place: Mediterranean Sea | collected 2013-11-12 | depth 10 m | reverse complement strand
GGGGGCTAGCAGGACTGGATCTGGCGCCCGAGCAGTGAGTTGGTATAGGCCGCCATGATTTCAACCTCAGTAAACTGGCCAATCAAGGCGCCGTTCTCACACGCGAAATTTACAACCCGGTTATTTTCCGTGCGCCCCGATAGCTGTCCGGGGTCTTTTTTCGCGGGTCCGGTGACGAGGATGCGTTGCTGCGTGCCGACCATCGATTCTGAGATCTGCTGCGCTTGCTGCGCAATCCGAGCTTGAAGAATGTGCAGTCGCTGCTTTTTGACCGCTTCCGGTACTTCGTCGGGCAATTCAGCGGCGGGTGTGCCTAGACGCGCGCTATAGATAAAACTGAACGAGGTATCGAAGCCGATCTCTTCAATGGGCTGATGGGCGGAATAGCATACGTTGGCTTCTGTTGATGCGGCGTCAAAATCAAACGTGGCAACGGGTAGGATTTTGAGTTTGTCGAGCTCGGGATTTGGATAGCGGTTACAGAACTCGAGGATACCTTCCATCATGGGATAGTCGTTGAGGAATAGGGCATCGGCATTGAGTTTGCGGGCGGCATAGATGCCGGCGCATTCGCTACCGGCTTCGTTGAGGTAGGAGGGGGTGCTGTGACAGATAACGAGCCGTTCATCATAGGCGATGCCGTGGCTTTCAATGGCCCCTTTGTAGCCTTCGAATCGCCGCTGTCGGGCAGTGGTTTCTAGGGCGCCACTCATGAAGGCAATCTGTTCAGCTCCTTCAGCGATGAGTTTTTCGGTGAGGTCGAATGCGGTTTGATAGTTGTCGATGTCTACACGGTGTGCGTTTTTGTAGGTGTGTAGACTGGAGCCAGCCCAGACAGCTGGACAGCCGAGATCGTCGAGAAAGGCTTGGAGCTGGCTGTGGGTGGCCATGAAGGGGTCGACCACAATGGCACCTGTACATTCGACGGCCTGATAGAGGTCGCGAATGCGGACAAAATCCTGCTCTTCCGCCTGCCGGAAATGGAAGGATACGTTCAGTGTGGCCAGTTCGTTGCGGACGGCTTCGGACTGAATGGAGTAGACTAGGCGCTGGAAATACCAATCATCTTTCGGGTCTTTGGAGGGCCAGGGGGCAATCACGACGATCAGTTTGGAGGAGCTGGCGGCGGGTTTGCGGATCAGCGTGGTTCCGCGACCGGCGCGTCGCTCGACATACCCTTCATTTTTAAGCGAAGCCAGTGCTTTGGCAATCGTCATGCGGTTTATGCCCAGCGTTTCGCTGATCGATGTTTCTGTGGGTAGCAGGTCGCCAGGCTGTAGGTCATCCGAATTAATCAGTTCGCGTACATAGCGGTATGCAATGTCTTCTTTGGTATTGGGCTTGACCATGGTTCCTCCGAAATGTTCATCATTTAAAACATGTCTCAATATGTTCTGCAATAATAAAATAGTGTTCAACGGATATACTTTTCTTTGTTTTGATGAAGCAGTGGGATAGTCGGGGGTGTTTCGGTATCTTAATTTTAAATGATGCACATTAAATAATTAAATGATTGCTTATGAGGTAGGTAGTGGTAAGTTTCTTGTGTTTTGCATATGGTAAGTGAGTGTGCAAGCATGGAGGTTTCATATGAGTAAAAGATGTATAGAGTGGGTGAGGTCGGGCTTGGTCTTAGGAGTACTGATTATGGCACAGCTCTCTTTTGCGAATGAGCGGCAGGAGCGCCCGAATATTTTGGTGTTGATCAGTGATGACCACAACAACAATACAATTGGTTGTTATGGAGCGAGGTTTAAAACGCCCCATATTGACCGATTGGCTAAAGAGGGGGTTCGTCATACACGAGCATATACGCCTTCATCGCTTTGTGTTCCAACGCGATATGCTTGTTTGACCGGTTCCTATCCGAGCCGGTGCCGCAATAAGCTATTCAAAGAATATGACTTTCAGCCTCCGATCCGTAACGGGGCTTTTTTCTGTGAAACAGACCGAACGATCGCGATGGCTTTGCAAAAAGCTGGTTATTACACTGGGGTGGCGGGCAAGTGGCATAAGGGTTTTCATAACTTGCTTCCGTTGTTGGATCTTTCGAACGACGCCGACCCGAATGTTCCTGCCATTAAAGCGATGTTGGAGGAATCGGTCAGGATCCAGCAGGAGTTGCTTTATGGGTATGGTTTTGATTATGCGGAATGTATTACGGCGGGCAATGTGGAAGATGAATATCCGAAGGCTTTAGAGCATCATAATGTGGAATACACGGTGAAGGGTGCACTCGATTTCCTGGAGCAAGCTCCGAAGAACAAACCGTTTTTTTTGTGGACGGCTTTCACCACCACCCATGGTCCGCGTGAGCCCATCGAATCAGCCGATGTTACGGTTACGCACGAAGGCTACTCCGATAGAGCGGTGGGCATAATGAGGCCGCGGTCTGAGATCGCGAAGAAGCATAAGGATGTAACCGAGCAGACGGTTATCTGGATGGATGAGGGGATCGGGGTGATTCTGGATACGTTGGAAAAGCAGGGGCAGCTAGACAATACCTTGGTGATTTTTCTGGCCGATCAGCAGAACACGGGAAAGAGTACTCCTTATGAGTGCGGAAATAACATTGCCTTCATCGCTCGTTGGCCGAATGGGGGGTTGAAAGCGGGTACCGTGAATGAAACCTTGCTTGATGTGACGGATATGGCGGCGACGTTCATGGATGTCGCCCAGGCGAAACCGGTTGAAGGCCTGCACCTCGATGGCATGAGCATTAGGCCGGTCTGGAACGGGAAAACGGATGTACTCAAAGAAGCCCTTTATACCGAGGTGGGGTATTCAAAAGGAGTGGTAACCAAGGAGTGGAAATATATTGCCATCCGCTACAATGATGAAATTCTGGAGCGGGGTTTTAATCCGAATCTACGGGGTTCGTTGAGGAAAAATATGGAGGCAGGAAACTTTGATCTTTTGTGGGCGAAAACGCCGTTTGGTCAGAAGATCAAAAAGATTGGCTGGGCCGATCCGGATCAGCTGTTTGATTTGCGTAATGATCCTGATGAGCAGCATAATCTGGCCGACCATCCCGAGTGTCAGCAGAAGATGGCGGAGATGAAAAAACACCTGTCTCGCTATGTGCAGTCGATCGGTCGTCCGTTCGGTGAGTTTGGAAAATAATCATGCTGCGGGTACTTGTGATAGGCATTCTGGTGTTGGGGAGCAGCATGATGGCTGCCTCTAAGCCGAACATTGTTTTAATTCTTACGGATGATCAGGGGTTTGATGATTATGGGTTTCGCCAGCCGCCGTTAGAGACCCCCGTGATGGATAAAATCATGAAGGAGGGCGTTCAGTTTACTCGCTTCTACACCGCTGCTGCTTGTGCGCCGACGCGATCGGCGCTGATGACGGGGCGGAATTTTATGCGGACGGGCACGTCGGCGGTAGGCTTTGGTGCGGAGGCGCCGCATCTGGATGAGTATTTGCTTTCGGAAGCGATGCAGGATGCTGGTTATGTTACCGGCATGATGGGCAAGTGGAATCTGGGGCTTTCGGATGCCGACCTGCCGTCGCACCGCGGGTTCGATGAAGCGTGGCCGGTGGTGCGCGAGGATGTCCGAAGCTATGGTCGTTACGAACATTTTAATCCGCCCTTTTTTCACAACGGGGCTTATGCTGGCCGAGAAGATGGATGGCAGGTTGAGCGAGTGACCGACAAGGCTATTGAGTTTATCCAAGCCAACCAAGCGAAGCCGTTCTTTCTTTATATTCCCTATGCGGCACCGCACGAGCCATGGTTGTCTCCTCGGGAGCTTCAACAGAAGTATATCGATAAAGGGATGGGTGAACAGTATGCGATGTTCTTGGGCATGATGGAACAGCTCGATACCCAGATCGGTCGCGTTCTTCAATCCTTGGAAGATTCAGGATTAGCCGATGATACGATCGTCCTCTTTTTCGGGGATAATGGTCCCACACCGACAACTCGAATTTTACAGCAGGATGCCGATGGTTTCTTTTCGCTGACGGCGGAGTATTACACCCTTACTGAAGAGGAGTGGGCGGCGCGAAATCCCTCTGGTTTCCGTTCGAAAAAAGCAACGGGATGGGAAAATGCCGTGCGTAACCGGCTGTCGATTTACAGTCCGGCGATGTATGAGCCGCAGATCATTGAGGAGATGACGCTGGTGATGGATATCTATCCCACGGTGGTGGAGCTGGCGGGTGGGAATCGTTCTCTGGACAAACTGCCGCTGGATGGCAAGAGTCTGATGCCGCTGGTGATGGACAAGGGCGACTGGCCGGAGCGTGGCTATTTCACGGGCGAGACGGGTAAGCCGGAACAATATCTCGCTTGCGATGGTTGGAACTATCGCTTCACGGAGCACTCTCTTCCGCTGAACCGCCGAGAAACCTGTTATGTGCAGGGTGATTGGGTGGTGGTGAATGAGAAAGGGTGGTGGGGGCTGTTTGATTTGTCAACCGATCCGCAGCAGCAGAACGACCTTAAAAAAACGATGCCCCAAAAGTTTTCTGCGATGCAGAAGCGCTATTTCTCGGAGCTCGAAGCCATTCGCAACGATCCGCATGCTTGGAGCGATCCGGTGCAGGAAGTGGGACCGAAGGCCTATTTGGAAATGGAATGTGCCTATCGCTTTAAGGGCGAAAACTCGGTGACCTGGGCCAATACCTTTTTTCATGAGATCGGTGCGGTGCAAGAGATGAAAGTCCGGGTGTTGGAGTCGGGAATCTATCATGTGAATATGCGCATACTCGGGGTCTCCGAAGGGACAACCCTTTGCTTTTCCGCAGGCGGGGTGTCGAAGAAGGTGAACGTGGCTATGGGAAAGAAATATCATGATTTCGGAGCGATCCATTTAAAGGCCGGGGAGCAGGTGTTGGCAGTTGAATTGCTCGGCATCGGCGATGAGGAGGCGGTTTCAAAAATGGAACTGTTCAGCATGCAACTAGAGAAGGAATAAGATATGAAGCGATGGATATTAGGGATGGTGTTGTTTGCAGCGGTGATAAGTGATGCAAAACCGAATATTGTTCTTCTTTATGCCGATGACCTGGATGCGGATGAAATCAACTGTACGGCTGATATGGTAGATACCTGGGCGACACATAGCGGCGCTAAAACAAAAGGGTTCTGGAATAAGAAAATAGACCCGAAGGTGCTGACACCGCATATCGATTCACTAGCGGATGGTGGTATGTTGTTCACCCGCTTTTATGTCAATGGCACGGTCTGCACGCCGAGCCGATACTGTCTGTTGACTGGGCGTTATGCCACACGCGGTGCGGATTTGCTGAAAGATTATCCGGCTGGGGGACACTGTACATTGGAGTGGCGTCCGGACATGTTGCGTGAGGAAAATAATTTGCCGAAGGAGCTGCAACGGCTTGGGTATCGCACCGGGATTATTGGGAAGTGGCATAATCTGCCGGAAGATAAGTCAATCGGTATGCCGAAGATGAAAAAAAATGAGCGGGAAGCGAATTCTTCGTATGCGGCGGTGGCGACGTTCGAGCAGAAGCTGAAGAAACAGTATCAGGCGGGGTATGATTTTCTAAGTGTGGGATTTGGTTGGGATGTGGTTGACCGTATGGAGTGGGGGAATTCGATTGTTAATCTCGATTGGCAATGCGAGGGCGCACTCAAATTTATCGAAGAGAGTCAGGATCAGCCCTTCTTCCTCTACTGCGCGTTGCCAGTTCCGCATGGGCAGTATTCGTTTGATTACAATCAAGTTGAATCGTATGACCGGCGTGTGACTTCCAATGGGTTGCTCGATGAACCGATGGACCTGCTACCCTCTACTGAAGAGGTGTTGGCACGGTGCAAGAAAGCGGGTGTTTCAGAAGATAATGCGATGGCAACCCGTATGGATGATTATGTTGGCGCCGTACTCAACAAGCTCGATGAGCTTGGGTTGAGCGATGATACGATTGTGATTTTCACCAGCGATCATGGGAGCCGTGGGAAAAATAGCGTGTATGAAGGCGGCGCCAAAGTGCCGATGATAATCGAGTGGCCCGGCAGGGTTAAGGCGGGTTCCAGATGCGATAGCATGATTGGTAATGTCGATATTGCCGCCACCCTCATTGAGCTTGCTGGCGGAACCCCTGCGGCTGACGTCGGGGAGGACAGTCTGAGCTTTGTTCGTCAATTGGCGGGAAAGCCGGAGCCGAAAAATTGGCGCGAGTATATGTTGATCGAAGCGGGAAATTCCAAAGGTGTTGTTTCCAGGGGTTGGAAATATCTCGCCAATCGTGTGACGCCGGAAATTGAAGCAAAGATGAAAGCGCGGCCTCGCGAGGTGTTCTGGAGCGGATTCGATCATCACAACTATCAGAACGAAAATATGTATCCGTCGTTCTGGGATGCCGATCAGCTGTTTGACCTGAACAGGGACCTGTATGAGCAGCGAAATTTGGCGAAAGATCCGGCCTATGGTGCACAACTCAAAAAGATGCAGGGCGAGCTCAGTAAATATGTCGAAAGCTTACCGCATACCTTTGGTGAGTTTTGATGGTATGGTAGGAGTTGATGAATGGTTATAGCGTTGGTGAAAAGGCCCTTGCTACCTACTGAATGGAATTCGGAGTAGTGGTGTCGAAAACGGCAGACTGAAATGGATGAAATGGGAAATAGCGTGAATGGGTACCCCATTCTGGTTGTGGCGGATCACAAGGAACAGGTGTATGCAGATTAGACGTATGCTGACACTCTTTATGATGCTGTGTGCGGTTCAACTGTTTGCCGTTGAGCCCCCCAATATTATCGTGATGTTAACCGATGATCAGGGGTGGGGCGACCTGAGTATTCATGGCAACACGGCCATCGACACGCCGAACATAGATCGTCTAGCTCGGGAGGGGGCGCAGTTTGATCGCTTCTATGTCAGCCCCGTCTGTTCGCCGACGCGGGCGGAGTTGCTGACGGGGCGGCATCATGTCCGGTGCGGGGTGTATGACACCTCGGAGGGGGCGGAACGCTGCGATCCCGATGAGAAAATGATCGGTGAGGTGTTCAAGAAGGCGGGCTACCGAACGGCGGCGTTCGGGAAGTGGCACAACGGTATGCAATATCCGTATCATCCGAATGCGCGTGGGTTTGATGAGTTCTACGGGTTCTGCTCCGGCCATTGGGGCGACTATTACAGCCCGATGCTCGAACACAATAATGAGATGGTGCAAGGCAACGGATTTGTTATCGACGATTTCACCGAAAAGGCGATGGCGTATATCGAGCAACATAAAGATGAGCCGTTTTTTGTTTATCTGCCGTATAACACACCGCACTCGCCGATGCAGGTGCCGGACCGCTGGTGGAACAAGTTCAAAGAGAGGGAACTGACGCAGGATCATCCGAAGAAACAATTTGAAAAGGACGATCATACTCGTGCGGCGCTGGCCATGTGCGAAAACATCGACTGGAATGTCGGGCGCCTGATGAACAAGCTGGATGAGCTGAACTTGGCGGATCATACCATCGTGATTTATTTCTGCGATAACGGACCGAATGGTGAGCGCTGGAACGGCGGCATGCGCGGCCGCAAGGGATCGACGGATGAAGGGGGCGTGCGCTCCCCGATGTTTATGCGGTGGCCGGCCAAGATTAAACCGGGAACCATGATTCCTCAGATTTGCAATACCATGGATCTGCTGCCGACGCTGGCCGACATGGCGGGCGTTGAAGTTTCCGGTACCAAACCGCTGGACGGGATCAGCTTGAAGCCGCTGCTTGAGGGAAAATCCGACGGTTGGAAAGACCGTACGCTGGTGCATCACTGGCAGGGGCGGGTTTCTGTGCGGACCCAGCAATACCGTTTAGACAGCAACGGTATGCTCTATGACATGGTTGCCGACCCCGGGCAGACGGTTGCGATCAATAAGCAGGAACCCGAAACGGTAGAAACCCTAAAACGGGTGGCTGATGATTTCCGCAAGACGATGCTGAATAACGTTGGCAAGGAATTCGATGATCGCCCGTTTGTGATTGGCCATCCCGGTGCCATTAAGACCCAGGTGCCAGCGCGCGATGGGATCGGCCATGGAAATATTAAGCGCTCCTGCCGTTGGCCGAATGATTCCTTTTTCCAGAACTGGACGAGTCTGGAGGATTCAATCACCTGGGACTGCGAAGTCGGCCAAACCGGCACCTACAAAGTCGAGTTGTTCTACACCTGCCCAAAAGCCGATATCGGCTCAACGGTTCAGTTGAGTTTTAACGGCGGGAAACTGGCCGGGAAAATCATGGAGCCGCACGATCCGCCGCTGACCGGGATGGAGCGGGATCGTTACGTGCGGGAGGAGTCGTATGTGAAGGAGTTTAAGCGTATGACTCTCGGAGATATTCATCTGAAAGAGGGCACGGGTACGTTAACATTACAGGCATTGGAAATACCGGGTTCAGAAGTGATGGATTTCCGTTTGATGCTGCTCACGAGGAAGGATTGATGAAAGAATATTTTTTGGCGCTATTTGCCGGACTGGTATTGACGAGCAGTAGTACGGCAGCGGAAAAAATGAACGTACTCCTGATTATCGCGGATGATCTCCGTCCGGAGCTCGGGTGCTATGGCGCGGACTATATGGTGACGCCGAACATTGATAAACTCGCTGCGGCGGGGACGTTGTTCGAGCGCGCCTATGTGCAGCAGCCGGTTTGCTGTGCATCGCGCGCTAGTTTCCTGACGGGACTTCGCCCTGACTCAACGGGGAGCGATTATCCGTATTCCATCTACACGGTAGAGGAACTGTTCGAGGGTAATCGCCCGTCCATTCCGCGCCACTTCATGAACGAGGGATATTACGTCCGTTGTTTCGGTAAGATCCACCATGGCTATGAAGAGCACTTCACCGAAAAGTCGGTGCAGCGCTGGTTGCCGCAGTATGTGGATGAGGCCATGAATATGCTGCCGAAAAAGGAGCGTGTTCCGTACGAGTGTGCCGATGTGCCGGATGAAACCTATCAGGATGGATTCCATACCGCTGAGGCCATCAAAACCCTGCGCCGCATGGCCAAGAAGGACAAGCCGTTCTTCCTCGGTCTCGGCCTCTGGAAGCCACACTTGCCATGGAATGCGCCGAAAAAATATTGGGATCTGTATGAGCGCGAAAGCATTCCGCTTTCGCCCAATCCGGAGCACCCGGAAAATTCGCCGGACTATTCCACCGACTATTGCAACCTGCAGAAATACAAGTTGCCCGATTCGCCGAATGACCTGCTGGTAGGCGATGAGGAGGTGGCGCGTACCATGAAACACGCCTATGCCGCCTGCGTCTCCTATATGGACGCCAACGTCGGGAAAATGCTAGCTGAGCTCGATACGCTTGGGTTGCGCGATAATACGATTGTGATGCTGATCTCCGACCATGGCTGGCACTTGGGCGATCAGGATCATTGGGGCAAGTCCACCAACTTTGAAAATTCCACCCGTGCGCCAATGATTATTTCCTCGCCGGGTTTGAGGCCGGGGCAACGTACCAAGGCACTGGTGGAATATGTGGATGTCTTTCCGACGCTGTGCGAGATAGCGGGCATTGAGGTGCCGGGCTATCTGGAAGGTAACAGCGTGACACCTTTGATGAAGAATCCAGAACGCGAATGGAAGACCGCGGCGTTTAGTCAATATCCGCGTGGCTGGCCGCGTGCCAATTTTGAAGGCTTTTCAATCCGCACGGATCGTTATCACTATATTCAGTGGCGTGAGCTGGATGGCTCGTTTAAAAGCCATGAACTGTATGATCATCACGTGGATCCGATTGAATCGGTAAACGTGGTCGATGCTCCGGAAAATAAGACGGGGGTGGAAAAGCTGAAAAAACAATTGGCCGCGGGCTGGAAGGCCGCGCTGCCCGAAGACATTGAAAACCGTTCAAACAATCCCCCTGCACCTGCATTTATGCCGTGGGGACCGGAGGCACTTTTCGGTCCCTATGCTGAAAAAAAGAAAGAATCAAAATGAAGAAAAGATTACATGTCTTGATCGTGGTAGCCATGTGTTGCGGGTTGGGAGTAACGGCCTGTGCAAAAAAGAAGAATGTCTTGTTCATTGCCGTGGATGACATGAAACCACTGGTCAACAGCTATGGATATGATGAGGCGGTGACACCGAACATGGATGCGCTGGCAAAGGCGGGAACGCTATTTTCCAATGCCCATTGCCAACAGGCATTGTGCGGGCCGTCGCGCGTCAGCCTGCTGAGCGGATACTTTCCCGATACGATAGGCGTCTATGGAATGGGGGGCGGACGCTATAAGTTCCGCAAAATGTATCCAGATATGGTGACGTTGCCTCAGCATTTCCGGAACAACGGATACACGACCATCGGCACCGGGAAGCTGTTTGATCCGCGTAATCTGAATGATGATTGGCATGGAGTGCAGGATGAAGATTCCTGGACAGAATTTTTTGGGAAGAACCCCTTCAATAAAAAAACCGGGGGCCCCATTGTCGGCGGGCATTACCACGATCCGGCACTGAAGGAGCTATCGAACCGGCTGAATAAGGAAGGGAAAAAGAGAGGACTCACGGGAAAAGAGCTTCGGTTTTACGTTCGCGATCACGGGGGTGGCCCAGCGGTGGAGTGTTATGATGCGCCAGACGATGCTTATCAGGATGGTGCCATTGCAATGCGCGGCGTGGAGCAGTTGGAAAAGCTGAAGGATTCGGATGAACCGTTTTTCCTCGCATTGGGTTTTCTGAAGCCGCACCTCCCGTTTGTGGCGCCGAAAAAATATTGGGACCTGTATGATCACGATCAACTGGAACTGGCTCCGAATCCAGCCTATCCCGAAGGAGCACCGGCGTGTGCGCAAACGGATTATATCGAAGCGCGAGGCTACAGCGGGGTGCCGGAAGAGGGGCCGATTGCTGAGGCCATCCAGCGCGAACTGTTGCATGGATATTATGCGTGTGTCTCCTATGTGGATGCCCAGATTGGTATGGTGTTGGAAAAGCTGAAGGAGACGGGGTTGGCCAACGATACGGTGGTGGTGCTGTGGGGCGACCATGGCTTTCATCTCGGCGATAAGCAGATCTGGGGGAAGCATACCAACTATGAGGAGTCTACGCGGGTGCCGCTGATCGTTGCCAATGCCGGGACACCGCGTGGCAAGGTCAGTCAGGCACCGGTCAATCTGATTGACATCTATCCGACGCTCTGTGAAGCGGTCGGGATTGCTACGCCGGAAGGATTGGATGGTAAAAGCCTGATGCCCGTGCTGAAAAATCCAACGGCATCGATTCAGGATTATGCGGCAAGCCTATATCCGCACAGTGGGTATTACGGGGTGGCGATTCGTACGGAACGCTACCGATATGTTGCTTGGTACAGGACCAAAAGCAGCAAGGAATACCATGGGGTGCGATTTGCCGATGAGCCAGAATTCACGGAGCTCTATGATTACAAAAAGGACCCCGATGAACGGAAGAATTTGGCGGGGCATCCGGAATATTCGGCCGTAGAAAAGAGACTCGCTCGGTTAAACCGTGATCATATTGAGTTTACCCAGAGCAAGCAGTTTAAGACGGGGCAATAGAATTGTTATGAAGTTCGGATGGGTTATTTCATGCGTTCTGTTGCTGGCTGTCGAGGGGCAGAGTGCTGAGCGGGGAAAGGGCTGGTATGGTGAAATGCCAACCCTGCCGGGTGACGAAAAATTTCAACGCATATATGTCGAAGATGCCACGCTCTATCATGAAGACGGTAGCGAGGTGGCACTGTGGGGGGTGAATTTCCAGTCGGCGATGTCGTGGGAATGGGCGGTTTCTAGGCGCTATGGGAAGGGCAGCAAACGGTATGATAAGGCGGAGTGGAAAGCCATGGTGGACCGGAGCTTTGACGAAATCCAGCAGATGGGCTCTCAGGTGATCCGTATTCATCTCTGCCCGGGCGATCTGGCGGATGCCGAGGGTAATTTGGTTGAGACCGATTGGCTCGATATGCTCGACTATACCTTGTCGGAATGCCACCAGCGTGGCATCTATGTCTACTTGGCTCTATTAAATCACCTGGGAGGGCGAAAGGGTTATGAGGCCATCCTGAATCAGGAACTAAAGGAGCATAAGTGGGAGGCCATGGTGGTTCCCCAAAAGCTTGAGGCAACCGACCGTTATATCCGGCAGTTGGTGAACCGGAAGAATCCCTATGATAACGGAAGGGTGTATAAAACCTATCCGGGATGGATCATTGCTGAAGTCATGAATGAGCCGAACTGGCCCAAAGGCGTACCTTCAAAACAGGAGTTCCCCGATGGGGTTGGTGTGTATGTGGATTGGCTGGCGGCGAATGGAAAACAGAACGGTTCCAATGCCTGGAAATCCTTTAGAACCGAAATGAGCATTGCCTATATTAATCGCATGGACGCGCTGTTGGTTGAAGAGCAGGTGCCGGCGGTGACCTGTTGGAATCTCTTCTGGTCGCAGGGGCCGATGCATCAGGGTTGGGAATCGTTTAATGCGGCAGCGGAATCGACGGTGTCGATGGTTTCGTTTTCAACTTACCCGGGGCAAAACGATTCTCAAAAGGGAAAATCCCGGGATTTAAGTGAACAGAATTATCTGCCGTATCTGAAACGGTCTTATCAGGATCCGGAATACCAAGGTTGGCTGCAGGAGGACCGGTTTAAAGGAGAGAAGGCGGTTGTGGTTTATGAATATGAAACATGGCATAATCAATCGACCTATATGTATCCGGCGATGGCCAAATATTTCAGGGCCCAGGGGGCGCAGGTGGCCACCATGTGGACCTACTATCTGTACGATAATTCCAAGACGGGTCGGGCGCGGCAAAGCAGTCATAATCTGAACATGGTTACCACACCCCGGAAAGCGGCGAGTTTTTTGGTGGCAAAGGAAATCTTTCAACATACACCCCGCTACATATCTTTCGAGACCACAGAACCGGATGCGGATCAGTTTGGCCATGCGGCCCTCTCTTTTCCGGAGGATCTGAGTGCCTTTGCGACGGATGAGCTGTTGGTTCATACTGGCGACCTGAACCGGAAATTTATCCAGCTACCCCGCATCCCGAAGAAGATCGCCGGCTACGGCAGCTCGCCCTTCATTCAATACAAGGGCAAGGGCATGTATTTTATCGAGGCGGTTTTTGAGGACGGCACTTTTTCCAATCGTTGGAATCTAAGAGTGATGCCGCACGCCGTTTTTGATGAGGAGGGCCAAGCCGTGGTGAACCGCGAAAAGGCGTTTGCATTTACGATGCTGCTGCCGGGGATGGACCGACGGAAGTGGGAGGTGTATCGGATTGAAGGCGAAAAACGGTCGCGCGTGAAGACTAAGCCTCCCGCCATCACCTTCCATGTGGCGCCCGGGGACTACGAAATCATCAAGCGATAGGGAGCGTGTTAGAAGGTGAGATGGAATCGGGTATGAGGGTCATGATGTGGTGGGTAATGGTTTTCCTGATGATAGGTAGGTTGTCTTTGGGTTCAACCTATTTGGAGCAATACAATCAGTTGATCGAGGGATTGGATCTTCGTGAAGCAATTGCGGACAGGTCGGGAGAAACGTATCCGTGGAGTGGGGTGGATCATCGGAATATCGAGCTGATGGATCAGGCGGCGCGGGAGATTGAGTGTCATCGTAAAGGAGATTTTGAGCTTACGCTGATCGATTCAAATGGGAATGCATTCGAGGGTGGTGTTGAGATTGAGCAGGTGGGGCATGCGTTCAAGTTTGGGGCGAATAGTTGGGATTTTAGCCAGCACCCGGATGCCTTTTCTCATGCATCGGAATCTCTCCGGAAACTATTCAATTCGGCAAACGTCTGCAATTATTTGAATGAGTGGTGGCGTGAGCTGGATGAGCCATACGGCAACTGGAGCAAGGTTCGGCAGGAATTGGAATGGTGTGGGCAGCTCGACCTTGAGCCGCGATTCCATATCATTCAGTACGTGCATATGAAAAAGCCGGGCTGGTGGCGGGAACTGGATAGCGAGGAGAAGCTGTGGGAGTTCTATACCAAACGGGTGGCCGATGTGGCCGATCAGTTTGAGGGCGAATTTTTTGAATATGATGTTATGAACGAGATGATCCACTGGCCCTATTGGTTCAAGAAGTATGATGGGGCGCAATATGGCATGACCAACCTGTTCGCGTTCGATTGGATGCGTGTTCCGGAGAATGGTGCCATGGTCGTTCGCCAGGCAAGGGAATATCTGCCGGATGCCAAGCTGGTAGTGCTGGAGACCGGAATCTGGAATAGACACCCCGAAAATACGTTTGCCCGAGAGATCCACGCCTATTTTAAGCGGCTCATTGAGCTGGATGCGCCGTTTGATGTGATCGGCTATCAGGGACGCTATGAACCGAAAGGCGTCGGTTCGGTTAAAACAGGAAAGCATAGTGCTGGCGAAAGAATGTATTTCATGGAGAGTGTTGATGCTGGACTGGAATGGTTCTCGGAGTTGGGTAAGGAGATGGCGGTTACGGAATTCTCCATGCCCTCACGGCGATTAAATGAAGGCGCCAATCCGGATGATATCGGAGCTGACCGTAACGAACTGGCTCTGTGGGTGGCTAACTTCCATATCTTGGCTTTTTCCAAACCCTACATTAATCAGGTGACGTGGTGGAATGTGTTCCGCCGTGAGATAGGTTGGATCGATGCTGGATTGATTAACCGAGATGGTTCGCTGACCGAGGTCGGACAGGTGATGGATGAACTGATTAATCGGCGCTGGCATACGCGATGGGCGGGAGAGATCGAAGCTGGACGGCAACATTTTCGCGGGTTTTATGGGGATTATCTGATCCGTGTCGAAGGTCATGAGCCGCAGAAGGTCCGCTTTGTAAAAGGAGCCGTTAGGCAGGTTGTCGTGCTAGATTAAATCAACGGCAGAAAATAGGCTGTCAGGGATAGGGTATTTATTCGGGATTACTCGGTTTTAAGGGATAAAGAGGGGCATTATGCATTAAATGATATACAAATATAAATTAAATGTTTGATTATAGGGCATTTGTGACCTATATATAAATAGCTAAGGCAAGAGGAAAAAAGAATACGCACAATGAAAAACAGATTTCCAATGAAAATGTCGGCGCACGGGGGAGTACTGCGCTATGAAGACGGCTCAGAGGTTGTGCTGTGGGGCAATAACTTCCAGCCTAATCTCTATTGGGAGTATAAATTTCGTATGGAGCACATGGGGTTGCCGATGACCGCCCAGGTCATGAAGGAAATGTGCGATGACGGTTTTCAGGATCTGAAAAAGATGGATTGCGACGTGATTCGCTGCCACTTGACCCCGGCTGATTTTACGGATGCGGATGGAAACCTAGTCGATACCATGTGGCTAAATATGTTGGGTTACTTGGTTCATAAAGCGCGTGAAAACGGGGTGTATGTTTACCTTACGTTCCTCAACCAGATGGAGTATGTCTTCGTTGAAGATTCTTTTGTTCCGACGTATTCGCGGGAGGAGTGGATTTTTGATCGGGACTGTGTGGCGAAGACGCAGAATATGATCCGGCAGTTGATCAACTGGACAAATCCGTATAACGATCTGAAGCTGAAAGATGACGATGCGATCTGTGTGTGGGGGCTGATAAATGAACCGGAATACAGCACCTATGCCCAGATGTGCGAAGATCCGCTTCAGCAAACACAGTTTCAGGCGTGGGTGGATGGCAGCGATGCCGTGTATAACGAGGTGCATTATGCGCGATATCGCTATGGCGTTGTGAAGCATTATATTGATGCCATGTGCGAGCTATTGCGCGAAGAGGGCGCGAGGCAACCGGTGGTGTGGAATTGTAACTGGCCGCGTATGATCGATGGTCGGCGCGATGTTTTTCAGGCGATCGCCGATTCCAGAGCGGATGCGGTGGCTTTCTGTCTCTATCCGGGACAGGACGATGTGGGCGAGCCGTTTATTGAGCATCCGGCGGATACGAGTGGCAACAACTATCTACCGTTCCTGAAAAAATGCTTTGATGATGAGCTCTATCTAGGTTGGTTGCGTGACCCCTCGTTCGCCCAAAAGGCAAAAGTGGTATACGAATTTGAAACGATGTATAATGAAAAGAGTTCGTATTTGCATCCAGCAATGGCGAAGCTTTTCCGGTCACTTGGGGTGCAGATGGCCACGATGTGGACGCACTGTTTTAACATCTACTCGGCTCACATGGGTTGCTCTCATAATCTCAATCTAAAGACGACACCGAAGAAAGCCATCGGGTATATTATTGCGGGCCAGGTATTCCGTGAATTACCGCGTGGGTTGGAATTTAGCACGCGCAGTGACTATGAAGATCTATTCAATGGGGTGGCGCTCTCCTTCGAACATGATCTCAGTATGGCGTATCTGAATGACTGTTTTTATTATTCCGGCGAGCTCTCTTGGTGTCCGATCAAGCTGCCGGAGGCGCCCCAAAAGATCATTGGCTATGGCTCCTCTCCGTTGGTTGCGTGTGAAAGCAGAGGGCTCTATTTTATCCAGGTCGATGACCATGCCGTTCAGATTGAATTATATCCGCAAGCAAGATCGGTTCGGGACGCATGGCAATGGTATGCAGATGGGGAGCTGGTCACCGAGCTAGACGCGGAAACAGCCGTATCGTTTAGGCTGAAACTTCCGGGGTATCAGCCGATTGAATTACATGATATTCCGGGAACCTATTCCTTTCCACTTGTTCGTAAAACGGATGGAATCAGCGTCAATTAAATCTAATTTTGGATCATAGCCAGACGTATGAAAAAACATCACGATACCAGAGCTGAAGACCGGATCCCGATCGGGCGAAAAATCGCCGTTGGAGCTGGTGGTTTTCCTTTTCAGAACGGGGGACTTATTGTCCAGTATATGGCGCAGCCGATTTTCCAAATTTTCTTGGGCTTGAATCCGGCTCTGTTCGGTCTCGCCATGACTATTCCACGGATTTGGGACGCGTTCACCGACCCGATCATGGGGCGTATTTCTGATCGCTTCACGTCAAAGTATGGCCGTCGCCGTCCTTTTATTTTTGCTGGAGCGCTGCTCATGGCACTGACGTTTATTTCAATATGGATGGTGCCTCAAGGTTTGGGAGAAACGCTTACTTTTCTGTGGTTAACCGTCGGGAGTATTCTGTTTTTTACGGCGTATACCATCTATTCTGTTCCGGTTTATGCACTGACCTGCGAGCAGACCCCAGATTACCATGAGCGAACGCGGCTAATGTTTTATTGGGCGCTTTTTTTCAATATCGGTAATCTCTGTGTGAATTGGTATCTGCCCGCAACCAATCTGGCGATTTTTCCGAACACGCTCATCGGGGCAAGATGGATGGCGCTGGGGCTCGGTGTTCTGGTCTTTTTCGGGTTGGGTGTGTTGCCGGCTATTTTCGGCAAAGAGCGCTTCTACGATGTGGCGCAGAAGGAAGATCAAAATATTGGATTTCTCAAAGCCATCGGGCAGGCGGCTTCTTCCAAGCCGATGTTGGGGCTGGTAGGGATTGTATTCGCTTTGAACTTTTGCGGAACGATTGCGGGCAGCATCGCCATGTATATTGTCATCTACCATGTGAAACAGGGCCATGTGGAGCAGGGTATTCTGCTCAATGCCATGAATGGAACTGGTTTTGCGATCGTCGGATTCATTGCTATTTATGTGCTACGTTTTTTGGCGATTAAATTGGGCAAACGTCGTGCGATGTTTTGGGTGCTACTCATGACAGCCTTTGGCGGTGTTTCCAAATGGTTTATTTTTACGCCCGATGCGCCCTATCTATTGCTGCTCGACGCGGTACTCAATGGGCCGGTTTGGGTATCATTGGGGGTGATTGTTCCCTCCATGATTGCCGACCTGTGCGACTGGGATGAATATAAATTCGGGGAACGCCGCGAAGGGATTATCAGTTCGGTGTTCACGTGGATTACCAAGTTTGGAACTTCTTTCACCTTTCTTGTTTCAGGAATCGCTCTCCACTTCAGTGGTTTTGACGAAGCGCTGGGGGCCAATCAGCCGGAAGGCACCATGACCATGCTTCGACTTTTCTTTGTCAGTGCTTCCGTGCTGGCACCGGTGTTGGCCATCTCGTGTTTGAAACTCTATGCTATTAGTGAAGACGATGCGTATCGGATTCGCGGTGAGCTCGAAGAGCGTCGAGGTGAGGTGTAATGAAACGGTTTCGGTATGGATTATTGGCGGCGAGTTTGGCCATCGCTGGCTGCACATCAGCAGATAGCTTGTTCCAGCCCATTGAAGTGAGAGAGGGACGGCTTTGCTATGCCGATGGGACCGATGTAAACCTCTTCGGATTTAACTTTCAGTCCTGTCTGAGTTTTGAGCACGGTGCTCGGATGCACAATCAGGGTGTCCTTATGCCGTTGAAGGCGCAGGATCTCAAAAGAGTGACGGATGAAAGCTTCGATGAAATCCAGTTGCTGGGTGCTGAGGTCATTCGCGTTCATCTCATGCCAGCTGATTTTACGGATGCGGAAGGGAATCTCGTTGAAACAATCTGGTTGGATCAATTCCTATATGTGATGGCCGAGGCGCAAACCCGCGGACTGTATGTCTACCTGACCTTCCTGAATCATCTCGATCACGACGGAACGCAGTTTCCCTATAACAAAGATTCTTTTGCCGCAACGTATCCCAGAAAAGACTGGTTGGTTGACCCCAAGGCGATGGCTGCCACTGAACAGTGTATTCGCCAAAAAACGTAGCACATAAATAGCAATGA
>OZSS01000503.1_pt1 | contig 18678 bp, 16 predicted proteins | sample 1779911 | NCBI WGS metagenome assembly OZSS01 (sample SAMEA2603589, study PRJEB24840) | metagenome | biome: Water; feature: Photic zone; material: Seawater sample | place: Mediterranean Sea | collected 2013-11-12 | depth 10 m | reverse complement strand
CTTGTACACTACGACTTGAAACTGCGTAATGTTCTCGTCAGAGCTGACAAGAAGAATCGACACAAAGTTGGTGTGGACAGTACGATCATGTTGTGCGATCTTGACGCATCCGCTCCGATAGGTGCGTTGCGAAATCAGGATGATAAGAAAGGTAGCAGCGCGTACGTGGTGTTTGAGTCGCTAGAATTTCATTCATCTGTGTCACTTCAACACTTACCTAGTCTTAAAAATACAACCACTCGAATACGAATACTTCGTTGTCTGAAGTACTCGAATAACGATGTCTTTCAGCTTACCCACTCTTAGAATACAACCACACTCGAATATATAAAGACTTAACTCGAACAATAACAACACAGGTACTACGCTCCGGAAGTCGCGAGATGGAACACTGCATCCAAGTGTGAGGACAGTGAGAAAAGAAAATTTGACAAGACACTTCGATGTACACCCGCACTTGATGTCTGGTCGTTCGGTGTGATTCTGTACGAGTTATGTACAGGTCGAAACTTGTTTCCTCAGGACTTGAACGATGACAGTATGGTTCTCGACGAGGACGAGATGCGTCTGTGCTTGTGGTCCTGTATTGATGATGAACTCTTGAAAGCTGTGTTCAAGAATACCGAGTCATGTACTGTGGAACGGAGAGCCCAGGCTCAACATCTGATTCGATGGTGTCTTCAAGGTGATCCTTTGGACAGACCAAGTTTCGTGGACATTCTGAAGCATCCGTTCGTACGATCGTTGGAGACAATGTCGCAGGATAAGAATGATGAGATCCCTACGGATCAAACCACGATTGTAAAGATTGAGCGTAGCACAAAACCAAGTGTTACATTTACCTCGTTACTTTCATGTCCTCCACAGGATATGCGATATCACTTTTTCATCTCTCACATGCAAGCTGAGGCAAGTGGTGATGTGGGTACGATGTATCATCTCTTTGCGAATATGGGTATTAATTGTTGGTACGTATATTATGGTTGATCGATTCGCAATCTCCTAAACTCACTCTCGTACACACACAGGCGCGACATGAACCTCAAGGGAGAGATTACAGAGGGTGCAATGCGACAAGGCGTGAAAGACAGTGATGCTCTGATCGTATTTCTCACAAACAGCTATTTGAGTCGTCCGTTTTGTTTGAAAGAGCTGGGTTGGGCGATCGAGTTTGACAAACCGATTTTAGTTCTAGTAGAGAGAGAGGGTCGATTTTGGTCTTGGGACATGGAACGTTGGCGTACGAATCGATGTACACGAGACTCGAACAATAAATGGGTCGAGGGATGGTTGAGTAAGAAGTACGAGGACTGTCCAGCGAATGTTCGTGAGTTGATTGAGCATCACCACGAGAACGGTTTGATGTTGGAGTATCGACGTCGAGGGTTTGAGATCGACGCGTTGACTCGAGAGATTGTCTTACGCGTTCGACGGACGGGTCAAGTACCGTGGGGTGGTACCTTACCTTTAGATCATGCGATGATGAGTGCAAGGAATTTCGCGAAACCTCATTTCTACGTACTTCACGATACGACAAGTGATGTTGTGAGTCGAATGGCACGTGAGCTGGAGACATCGGTGAGCGGATTACTCTCGAAATCTCGAGTCGTATCTGATATGCGAAATGCGACGGATATTGTTGTGCTCTTGACAAGACACGTGTTGGATGACGACTCCAGAAGTTTCGAGGAGCTGTTCAAAGCAATCACAACATTGAAACCCTCGATGTTGAGTTTCATTTACTTGAACGTGGGTGATGAGGCATGGGATTGGTCCTTACCCTCGAAAGTTGCGATTGATGATCCTGAAGTCAAGTCAAAATTCTCGTCTTCGATTTACGGTCGCGAGGCGTACATTTGGCGTGGGGCAGAGGCACCTCACGAACACTTTGCGTTGACGAGAGATATTATTTTGAAGCGTTTTGTGAAGCGTGTAGAGGAGGAGGGCGACGGGGAATCTACAAGCGATGATGTGAGTGAAGATGAGAAAGTCGAAGATGAATCGAGTGACATTGATGAGAGTTGCGATGATGAGGAGAAGGAGGAAGAGACGGAGGACGACGACGAAGAAGAAGACAACAGCGAAGAAGAAGAAGACGACGAGGAATCTTCAAGCGATGATGTGAGTGAAGATGAGAAAGCTGAAGATGAATCGAGTGACATTGATGAGAGTTGCGAGGATGAGGAGAATGAGGAAGAGACGGAGGACGACGACGAAGAAGAAGACAACAGCGAAGAAGAAGACGACGATGATGATGATGAAGAAGAAGACGACGACGAAGATGATGAAGAAGAAGACAGTAGCGAGGAAGACAGTGAGAATCAAAGTGACGACGGCGAGGACAACGATAACAACAACAGTAACGCGGAGAGTTCTGCGGAAAGCAACAGCAGCAACAGCGGTGAAGGTACCGATACAGAGAGCAGCAATCAAGAGAGTGACGAGGATGAATCCAAGAACAGAGCGGAGACGAAGCAACCGATTCAGCTGAAGAAGAAAGTCAAGATACGTGTACCTTCAAAATTTCTAAAGCATAGCAAGAAAGGAACCGTGAAAGCGAAGTGCACAGTAAAGGTACCCTCCAAGTTTCTCAAAGAAAGTGGAGTCCCTGTAAAGAAAAAACTCAAGGTGCGTGTACCGTCAAAATTCTTCAAGCCAATTGTGAAGAAAAAGATCGAGACAAAAACTGCGAAAAAGAAGAAGAAACTTAAAGTCCGCGTGCCCTCGGCGTTTCTCAAGCGCGCTGTTCGAAAAGCCGAGAAGAAAAAACGCACGGCAAATAAGCCCACAAAGGAAAAGGGCCCATCGGCCGCCTTAAGTAAACTCAGACGTTTTGTTCAGGCAAAGAAAGACGCAAAGGTCCACCCATTATAAAAGTAAACCTATACATAGAATCATATTACATAAATCTTAATCTAATCTAACAAACAAAAACTTTTTCTAAGCTTGGTTCTCTGCCAAGTTGTAAAAGTCCGAGGGAACGATTCCGACCTTGTTGTTGGAACGCTTACGAACTTGACTCCATCCATCATCGTATGCTGTGATCAAAAACAAGTACTCACCCTTCACTGCACTGATCTGTTCGGGATCGTCAGGAGACGCATCGAAATCGCAATCCATCACCACGAGTGATTCCTTGCTTCCATCCTTCTTCAGATCTATAGAGCTCGATCGTGATCGCAGTTGAATCTTTTCCGGAACAGGAGGTGTCTTGGACTGCTCCGCAGCCAGTCTTGCCTCTTCTTCCTCCTTCTTTCTCTGTGCTTCCTCCTCCTCCTTTATCTTACGAAGCATCTCCTCGTCAGCCTTTTTCGCTGCCGCAACCATCTCTTCACGTCTCTCTCGCTCTTTTCTGTCCTTCTCCTCAAGCTCAGCAATCACTTTCATCTCCGCAGCTTCATCATCTTTCCACTGCTTTCTCAACGCTTGGCTTTGTTTCTGGACACGCTGTATCTCACTCTGAGCCTCATCTCGATTGCTGAGCAGCATGTATCCTCTCGCACATCGCTCCCAGTGAAAACTCTTCTTTCGAATACTGCTCTGCATCAAGTCCCCGATCGAGGGTTGAGGTTCGCAGACATCTTGGAAGAGTTTCGATTGGAAGGGTACGTGTTTAGCCACACACAGTTTCATGAAGGTCTGGGAAAACGCTTTCGCAAGAACACGTCGAGCTCGGAGTATCTCACGAACAGCGTGTGTGACAGACGACACATTCACTGGTTTCAATGCGAAAATGGTCGCAGAATCCAGTACGGTGTGAAATTTGTTCAAATGAACCGAATCGATCGATCTGACGAAACCCTCTGCCAAGGCAAGACCGAAGCATTGGATTCGAAGTTGAGATGCAATACCAGCAACACCACGATTAGTCAAGAGTTGTACGATGAGTGTTGATACATATTCAACGAGTTCTAGACTCTTTTGAGCCATCTTACCGAGTTGAGAACCCACGTCTTGAAGATAACCATCCTCGGGATTTCGAGCACAGCAACTCAACAAATCAGCATGTGCACCAGCTGCACGAAGTGTGTCAAGATACTCTTTAATCGAAACACTGTGAAGTTTTGTGGATCTTGGAGAGTCTCGACTGCGCAACCAAGCATTTCGAAGATGTGAGGAGATCATGACAACAAGTGAGATGATCGAGATCTCGCCGTGTCTTGTCGTGGGCACGCAGTCAAGCATCACGTCACGAACCTTTCTTCCGATCAAACTCTCACAACTGGCTCCACTTTCGAGTGCAGCACGAGTAAGAACGGGAACCACACCTCGCCACACACCATCATACATAGTTTGCTGGACTCCTTCGATCCATGCACATGTCGCGTCATCAGGCCTTGCCGTCTCGACAGCATGCTTCAGAAGATCCTTCTTGTTTGTAATCACAGCAAGAGCTTGAAGTGCGACTTTCATCAAACGTGAGGAATCTAACGAAACATCAGAGACACGAACGAGCGCAAGACACATCCAAAACAGTTTTCCGATCACAAGCTTGGCTCTCGCATCTCCAGGTCCGAGACGGGTGGTATGATTCACGAGTTGCAAGGTGGATGACATTGTGTTTTGGAGTGTGTCGATGGCACTTTTCAAGGCAGCAGACACGACACTACTGTTGCTGTTCTTGTCTTTATCTTTCGATTCGATACAGACTTTACACACCCACCTGTGTTTGTGCGCGTGAGTTGAGTATTTGAGTGTAATTTTCTTGTGATGGGAGTAAGTGACATTACAAACACTACGTACTCCCTGTATCCCTCCTTCTGCATGTGTTTCTTCTTGCAATCACCACAATATTTTCGACCGCAACCCTCTCGAATACAAAGTCTGGAATGGGAATCGTGTTTTGTCTGACAAGCTGTACAATTCATTTCACTTGTCCTTGCAATCTCTCGTCGTTCTCTTTCCTGTGACACAGCGTCACGTTTCTTTTGGTCCTTCTCGGTCTCGTGTTTTCGTTTCAGATCTGCCACTCGTTTCAACGTCTCGTTGAGTTTTTCGTCGAGTTTTTTCACATCTCCCAAAGCAAGCTCGTGATTGTACTCGTCTGTGACTTGAAGTACTGCTTGATATATCGTATGTAATTTCAGAGACACGCCACCGTCGTAATCTTCACATTGAAATGCAAGTTCCAAGGCTCGTGATCTCAACGTCTTGACAAAATCTGCCACGACACAGTCGTATCCAAGAACTCGAACAAAGGCTTGAATGAGTCCCGTGAGATTCCGTTTGGTTTCCCAATTCTTTCCGCCCTCATCATACTCATCAGTGGGTTTCGAGACACAATCCCAATCGATCAAAAACAGAGGACTCTGAAGAATATGAACCATCTCGTTACATCCGTCGTTCTTGTCCAAAGCTCGGGCCCAAATCACGCTGCTTTCAAACTCACTGTCCTCTCGTACGGACGCGGCAGCTTTCGCGGCAATGTTCGAGTGTAGTGTGAGAAGAACGTTTTTCAAGAGGATGTTTGGAATCGGGGCCATGAATCGTTCCAGTGATACGATCGCGGTACCTGAGTGTGTTTGATTTGTTTTTTTTTTGGGTGTGTGTGTGAAGTTGTTTTCAATCCTTGCGCACGAAATGACATCATACCTCTGATGTTACTCAAATCACTGGGCATCTGAATCAGACTGTGAATCAAAATATCCGACATGTAAGGAAGCAGAGCGTTGCAATCGATCATGACGAGTGGTATGAGAATTCGCATTGTGGTCATGGCATTCTTTCTCCATTCCAACGGATCTTTCATTTTCGTACAAGTGTCCAAAATTTGGATCAACACGTTCGCGGTACGTTGAGGTTGTATTCGAAACACGACATTTACGATTTCGTGAAGTACACGAGCTGGGCGTTTCAAGCAAACATTTACGACATAGTTCACAATGGCGTCGATGTTGTTTGGTCTGGAGAGTTGACTCCACATGCGAAGTGGTTCCTCGTTGCTCTCCAGTGGAAAGCGTTGTGTCAGTTCCAGCAGTACACGAAGCATACCGCACATGGCCTTTTCCTTGGGAATATCATCATCGTCCTCGTCTTCCTCCTTGGCCTCTTGGCTTAACTTTGCTTCTTCCTCATCGAACGTCACGAATTCACAAAAGTAGGATGCAATCGTACAACTTCGAGTAAGTCCTCCCCATGTTTCTTGAAGTTGAGACTCTCTACACGTTGTGAAAATCTCTCTGAGAATCTCGTTCGTTTTCTTGATTTTCGCCATGGCCATGGCAACTTCACCCACGACACGACCTTGTTGTTTCAGACCACACGAATCACTGTTGATTGTGTTGGACAGAACAGCCATGATACCCAGAAATCGTTTTGCAATCTCATGATTCGAGGCATGTCTGAGTTCGTGCATTCGCTCGATTTCTTCCACTTTCGGTTCCGGTCCGTACTTTTTCTGCAATGCCTCGAACAAGACGTCATCGTTGTTTTGATATTTCTTTGCGAGGTATGGAATTTTTTCCAGTTGATCGGGGTTGTATTTCTTGTAGTATCGTGTGAGTCGAGCTTCCAGAGACATGTCGACTCTCTTCACGGAACTTCGTCTGGAGTTTCGATCTCCGGGTGCAGCTTTCGAGAGGCTCGATCCTTCCTCGATCTCGATCGCTTTCTTGGTACCCACAAGACTTGCCATCTGAAGCACGGAGACCCAGTACGTCTGTTCCTTCTTATCCGCGACTTGAAACGTGTACGTCTTCTCGCTGCGATCGCTGGGAACAATAGCAAAACCTCGTCCGTCCTTGTTCGGTACGATCTGACTGTTACGAACGATGATTGCACCTTTGGGTTGTTGCGAGGTTTCTTTCAGGCTCCAGCTCAGGACGTTACCGGCGAGTCTGTTTGTTTGTGTGTTTGTGTGTGTGAGTGTGTGTGAGAGTGTGTGAGTGAGAGGAAGAGAGAGGAAGAGAGAGAGAAAGAAAAAAAAATAGAGAACACACCTTAAAAATCGCTTCTGCCATCCAGTTCCTCCACGCTTCTTGACCCATCCACTGATCTCCTGAGCAGACAAGGTTCTGTTCTTCTTCTTCTTCTTGGAAGGAACGAGCATTTCGATCACCGTTCTCGTCACAGCGTCAAAGGCTCGGGATCGTACACTTCGAGCTCGATCCACAAGTGCTCTCAACGCAATCACAAGAAGCGATACGGGTTTCACGACTTGAGGTTGAATTGAAATCGGATCCACACCCTCCAGATTCATCATGTCATCCTCCTCACCATCGTTCTCGTCCATGTCCATCATTTTGTTCAGAAGCATCGCACTGGAGTGCACGTTCGCAACGTCACGAAGCTCTCCCCACATACCGAGATCTGCAAAGTATCCATTGATATCGTCTGCGTTGTTCTGAGTCGGCAACGGAGGACTTGAGGCTGGAAGAATTTGATCAAGAAGCGCGTGAAAGAAGAGCAGAGAATCTTTTCTCTCTCTCAAATACACATTCATGATACAAAGATCAAACACCGGGACTGGATGGAACGCAATGAGATTTCGAATACAAGGATATCCTTTGCTTTCGATAGTCAACCACCAGGAGAACTCAGATGTTGCTTCGTTTGCGTCTTCCATGGCTTCGTCGTTACCTTTGACGTACTTGGCGTGTGTACGTCTCAGATCCTCCTCATGTTCCTTGCGAAGAAGACGACCGTGATTACTCAACACCGCAGCTGTTCGAAACACGAGATCTACATACACAGCAACACTCGGTGTTTTGGCATCTTCCTCTGTTCGAATCGGCCAATCGTGTGTGCTTCGAATCCATTCCAAAATACCTCGTCTCGTCGCAGTGGGCCACGTCTTGAGCTTTCCGTTACTTACGACAATGAGATCAGCGACTTCATGAATCATGCGAAGCGGTTGAATGAACCATCGACTTCTTGTAATCATCGGCATGGCTTCGGGTTTCGCTCCTGAAGGAGCAGCCCATTGCGACTCTCTCACGAAGAACGGATCTGCGATCATGTCACAGAGCATGCTTACACTTGCTTCTGCTCTTCCGAGGTTTGCTTGGCCTGTGGTTTGTGTGTGTGTGTGTGTGTGGGGGTGGGTGAGAGAGAGAGAGAGTGAGAGAGAGAAAGAGAGTGAATGAGTGTGCAAATAGAGTAATGAGGACGTACCGCGAAGATGAGGATGCTGAGACATGCTTCGAATCATAGTCCAAATGTGAGGAAGAAGAGGACGTCCGATCTTCTGTTTCTTTCGCATCAACGGAGCGTACCATTTCCACAGTGTCTCCAGTGCTGTAGCCAGACGTTCTACGTGTGTTGCGCTGAAAATTCGATTCACGTACGGAACCATCCACTCCAAGCCACGTCCTTTTGATGTAACTTTCTCAAGGGCTTGAAGCACGACATTCAAAGAGTTCGAAAGTTCCAACTCCGGAACGTCCTCATCACACAATGCGTGGTACAGAACATGCGTGTTGCACCACTCAGGTGCTGCATGTGGAGCTTCCGTTACGCCGTAATCCTTGATGACCATGTTCGTAGCAAGCGGAACCTGCAATCCTGCCCCCACAAGTTGCTCTCTGAGTACGTTACGTGCCAGATCTGCAGTCTTTTGATTGATTTCAAGTGCTGCTGATGCGAATTCAGCAAGAAAGTAAGGCAAGGACTGCTCACTGCCCAGAGCTTTTCGCAGTGCAGGAAGATGTGTCTTGATATCTTGATGACTGGAGCCAATGATGAGTCGTTTACGCAGTCGTACCTGGAGTTGTTGTGTGTTAGTAAGAGATAGAGAGAGAGAGAGAGAATAATGCATAGACGTACAGATCCATTCTCCTTTTCCAGAGCACAACGAGCTTCCGCTCTTGCAGCGACGTGACGAATGAGATGACCCGAGCGAGAGCACATCAGAGAACGATCCGAATTCAAATGAAATCGATCGCGAAGAGTACCGCACTGAACCAAGAGTTCGAGTGCTGCGATTCTCGTGTCACTTGCACGATTCGCAAAGGCAATGACACACGCAACCTCAACATGAGTAATCCAATCCACACTCTTGCTCTCACCAAAAAGAGGAGGTGTCGGAGCCTCAAACACGGTCTTGCTCTCTTGTGAAATCGCGTGAACACGACTCCAAAGTTCCAACAACTCCGAGCACATGTTCAAAAGTATCTTGGCATGTACCGGATCTCTCATCTGAATGCTCTGATGCTTTCCCAAACATCCCAAAAGAGCCAGGAAAACGGGTCCACATTGAGGTGTTCGACATATCAAACTTCTCAACGCTACTCTTGAGGCTTGCTGAAGAAGAGGATGAAGAAGCCATCGTCCGAGCACGATCGTACTTGGAATCTTAGAGAGACACCAGTACTCACTGAGAAGGTTCGTGCTGTACCTGTGGTGGAGTTCGGGGCATGAGAAATGTCATTTGATTGAGTAGTGAGTGGGTGAGTGAGGTGAGTGAGTGACAAGTGAGTAAGTGAGTAACACCATATCAAACGCTCGAACACCACGTACAAAACTTCCATTGCACACTCGAGCCAGTCTCGAGACTTGGTACCGTCCTGAACGCGACTTCTGGAGATCTCCGAAAATGCTGCGTCTCTCAACACATCCTGCTTCACATTTCCGATATTGTCCTCACAGCGACTCTCTCGAAAATCTGCTCGCTCGCCTGCTCTGGAGATCGACAATGCCTTGGCAGCCTGCACCAACACGACCTCCGCTGCACTCTCACACGTCGTCGTGATCGTGTCTGTGAATTTCTGAGGAACCACGTCACGATTGCACTTACCGATGGAACCGTCACCGCAAGCATCTCGAAGAAATCCAGTTCGAGGATCGAGCGCGAGGCGTGAGGTTCGAAGTCCGATACGTGCGAGTGTCGGATTCTTGTGATTTCGAATATCAAGCATGTACGTAAGACCCTTGAACATACCACCGAGCGAGGCGTTGACTGTTCGAGCTGTCGTGTCCTTGACGTTCTCACCTCCGCAACCCGCGACATTGGCACCGATCGCAAGAAGTGCTTCACTCGCAAGCTCAACACCTCGAGACTTCAACGTACCGAGCTCTTTCATGAAAATGCTCTGAAGAACGAATCGTATGACTTGAGGCTCTCGCATGTCGTATCCGTCCTCAGCCAGACCGTTCGCGACGACACGACTGAACGTCGTGTCGTATTTCGGACCTCCGGGTCCACGCATCAGCTCCGTCACGGACTGAATCGTACTGTCGATCATGGAATCCGAGAGAGCATGTTTCGAGGAGAGTCTCTGCTTGAACGAGGACATGAAATCGAGATACTTGATTCTGGGAAGACGCGCTCCGATCGTTGCCAGAAAGATTTGAACCTTTCGTGCAATCTCGAGATCCGAGTTCGGACGCTCGATCGGACTGATACGCTCGATCATCGTTTTCAGCTCCACAAGCGCTTCCGCGAGTTCCCACTCCTTGCCTCCGTGTCTGGAGTCGAAGTTGCAGCAGTTGTACCTGTGTTAGTGTTTGAGGGTTGGTGTTGGTGTTGGTGTTGGTGTTCGAATGATAATGGTTTTCTTGGGATATTCGTAGAAGTTGAGTCACGGAATCGACACTATCGAACTCATTACTACGTACTGCTCGATGAGATGTCGCACACCCGTCAACGCAGCACGTCTAGGACCGGGCATGTTGTAGACCTCTTCGTTCATATCACGACTGTCTCGAAACGATTTTTGTTTCTCCGCGGATATTTTGAATACACTTTTGTGAGCCTTGATCAGATCAATCTTTTCTTGAATGTTTGTAAAGTTGATATCAATCAATTCCGCAGCTTCGAACACACGCTCCACGGGACCACACTGACGTTTCCTCACTGCACGATCCATGAATCTGTGTTTGGTTTTTGATTTTTGTGTTGAAGGTTTTTCAGTCTAATTTTTTTTTACGTACTTGAGATATTGCTGCAACGTGAGTTGCGGATGACGCTTACTCAAGGACTTGATCAGACTCATGGAGAACTCATTACCCTTGTGAAGCATCACCGATGCAATCTTGGGATCCAACGATGTCTTGGGAACCGTTCGAACGAGCTGTTGAAAACATGTCTGAAGAAGCGGAAGTGCTTCCTCCGGAGCGATCTTTCGATTCTGATCTGGTGTTCCCATACATGTCACAAGACGTTTCAGAAATGCATTTCTACACACGAGCTCCAGAATGACACCTGTGTTGATTGATCGGTTGAGGAAGGAGAGAGAGAGGAAAGAAAGAAAGAGAACGTACCCAAATCAAGCTCCGTCGTGTTGTAGGTCGGTATCTGCTGAAGAAATCTTGCAAAGGTGAATTTTTTCTTACGCTTGCGATCGTCCAGACGTGACGAGACCTCCTGCTGAAGAAGATCACTCTGATCCTGAGGCATGATGTTGAGAAACAAACGCACGACGGCAGTGAGATTACCTGCCGCACACATGTTGTCCAACACGATACTGCAACTCTCTCCACTCGTCAAGGACACGTTGATCCAATCACCCAACATGTCTACCTTGATCTTGGTCTTGAATTTATCCATCGCAATGTCAATCAAACGATTGCATCGCTTCGCGATCGTTCCCATCATCGTCACCACACTCTCCTCGACGAGCTCAATCGCAAGTCCACGATTCACAGACGTCACGAGATTACGCTGTGCCTCACTGTCCTTACGATCGATCTTACTCGCCTTGGACGTTTGAGAACGAAACGATTTCATGGACTGTAAGGATTTCAAAGACGAGGAGCTCGCGTTCGAACCACGTCCGAACATCTTCTTCACACTCGACGTCTTCTTCTTACTTGTCGTCGTGGTAGTAGAGTTCGACACCAATCGTCTGGAACTGAAACTAGGCGGTGCGTCGTCGTCCTGTTTGCGTGTGTTCGATATCGTAAGATAAATTTTTTTAGAGGGTTCTTCGTCTTCGAGCGATACACGAGATCTCTTGTACGTATCAATCAGAATTATGAATCTTTCGTATTGATACGCTATGCTCATGGAGTAAGAGATGTAGAGAGATGAGAATGAATAGATAGAGTGTATGAGAGTGAGAGAGAGAGACTTATCACTTATAGAGAGAGATGGTTCTTCGTCTTCGAGCGATACGCGAGATATCTCTTCTATATCAATCAGAATACTCTATCTCTCATATTGACACACTATGCTCATGGTATAAGAGAGCGTAAAGAGATATTAAAATGTATGAGAGGTAGAGTGAGTAAGAGAGTGAGAGAGTGTGTGTGAGAGAGATATGAACGTACGGCGGTGAGATCTCCGATCTTCTCCGACGAACTGAACATGGGCGGGGCGTCGTTGAAGTCCATCTCAATATTTGTTTAAATTAGTTGTAGGCTCTGAAGTTGGTGTTACTGACAATTTCTAATTTTTCTCAAGAGAAACTCGAATTTCTAACGGACGAAGGTCTGAAAGATGAGTTTTGAGTGGGAGAGAAAGATTTTTTTTGTATTGTATATATGATCCGAAACGCTGGCTCGATGTCATCGATTAGGAGAAACTGGTACAGAATTTATAGATGATGAGTGAGAGAGAGAGGGATTATTATAGAAGACAATGGGTGTATGATGATGGCGTATATAGGAGGTGAAGAGAGAGAGATAAGTACGGATATGATGATGTTGATTGCACAGCAAGTTTTCTTGATGAATCGTCGGCGGTGTGGCACAAAACAAGGACCTGATAAAATAGCATCGTCTCGTTTCTATAGATTATAGATGTCTCTCGACTTCACCGTTTCTCTCTCTCAAAATCAAAAACAAAAACAAAAAAATCTCTCTCAGTGTGTGTGTGTGTGTGTGAGTGGTGAGTGAGAGAGAGAGTAGAGATTTTGAAAATTTCAAAAATGAGTATCGTACACAACATCCGTTGGGTATTGGATTGTCAGAAACCATGGTCATCTCATTTGATCACAGGAAAGAAATCCGCGGAGACTCGGTACCGTTTTTACGTTTTTTTTCTTCAAAATTTCGAAATTTTCATTTTTACACAATTCAGGTCGTATGCATTGCCCAAGGAGCTCATTGACGTGCCCGTGTTGGTCATGGAGACGCATAGAGGGCCATATGCGTTTGATAAGGTAGGTTATAAACGTACTTTCTTTTTTCGCACAAAAAATTGCTTACTGCTCGTTCTCACTCTCTCTCTTCTTCTTTATTCAAAAGCCCAGCAGTCACCATTCACTCATATTATAATTTAAAAATGTCAATCTCATGAATGACTCTCACTTCTTTCTCTTCGTCTCTCTCTCTCTTCTTTACAGCACGGTATAATGAGAAACACATCACACTCGTTCTCTCTTGCAGTTCGTAGGTATCGTTGTGTTTTCAGGGTCAAGTGAGTATGAGTCAGAGGAAGAGTGGAGGAGTGAGCAACATTTGCATTTGGTGGATCCGAGGTCTGAGGCGTTTGGGTGGAAACACGGTGTTCCGAAGTTCAAATGGAGTGTGAAAGCCTTCGCTAGGGTGAGTTCGGAACAACCCGTAGCGTTTGAAAACATGGATCGGCATTACAGATCCATCTACCGACTCAAAGATCCATTGACTGTGAAACTTCACAGAAACGATTATCTGACATCGAAACTATAACACAAACCCGTGCTTCACCTTATTACCGTAATTTATTTCTCAATCCACTTCAACGCATTCTACACCCCATCACTCACCACTTCAATGAGAAACACCACGCACTCCCCTCTCACAAAACCAAAACACCTGGCACTTAGTACAAACTGAATATGCTACATCACATACACGAAAGTCTAAACATTCATTCTGAGATGAATTTCTTCTATCCGTGTGTGTATAATAAGACTACTTAAGAAAAGAAGTCACGAAAATTACATTACATAGATAGTTCTCAAACTCAATTCTATAGATAATCAAAAAATCCAAAAATCGTATACAATATGCCGAGATCCTCCCCGAGTTCCAAGGACTCGAACAAACCCCGCCAAGAATTGAAAAAGAGACGTGTGATGATACCTAAAAGCACACATCTGTGCTATCCATACTATTTAAGCAGAGACATCCTATTTGATCTTCAGGTAAGACTCTCTCTCTATATCTATCGAAAAACGACGTTTTTACGATTTTTCAAGATTTTTATCAAAAAAATGTTCAAATGTCTCTTAAAGTATGATACTACGTATGATTTATGCTATATACTATCATTACTATCTAAGTAATGGTATTTTGTATCCGTTCAGTTAGGATTTGAAGTTTCTCTCTCGAAAACGTGTCTCCAAACGATTTTCGATGCATTTTCGGACAATTTTGGAAGATTTTCGAAGATTTTGTAGTCATAATATCGGTCTATCTCTCTATTTACAATATATGAGTGTGGTAGGATGATCTCGTTGTCCAATTTTGATATGAGTAGTGTGATTTTCCGTTAGGATTCAGAGTTTCTCGAGTTTTTGATGCGATGTTTACTCATTTCTACGTGTACTTACATGAATGCAATCAAACAGGTACAAATCGTTGCCGTGTCCAAACTCCTCTCCGATGTGAATCCGGCATATGTAGAGGTGTATGTGGAGTCCGGAGGAAGAAGACTGTACGAGACGGCGCAGCGCACGAGAAGCGTGTTGACGGACGTCACGTCGGTGCCTAAATTCTACACAAAGTGGGATCCGAAGGACAAGACAAAGAAAATCACGGCAAAGAAGCAGAGTCAACTTCGAGATGTGTACTGGAACGAGTGGATGTCGCTTCCCGTGACGTTCAACGAGCTTCCTCGAAATTCCAAACTCATGTTCACCTTGTACGACGACTCGGAGAGTTCGAAGGCTCTTGCGAGTGCTTCCTTGTCTCTGTTCACAGAGAAGAACACGCTACGTCAAGGCTTGCAACGAATGGAGCTGACGTTCACTTCGTATGCGCGTGAAATCGTGCTCCGAGCCTTGAATCCGTCGCTCATGACATCCGCGCCGCCACCGTCCACCCCCTCTCCCTCTGCTCCGCCCACAACAACTACTCCTACCACTACAACAACAACCGATCTTTACGACGAGATGTTTCTTCTGGACAAGAGATTGGAAGCGTATCGAAGAGGATGGGGTTTGGGTCATCGAAGTGGTACGACTCATCCGGATTCCTCGGTCGTTGTACCTGGTGTCTCACATTCCGCAATTCTGCGAGAGAATCGATGGTTGAACAAATTGATGTTGGATCGTGTTCGGGCCATCGAGCGTGCAAATCTAGCTGCAGAGGATGTTGCCGAGGAATCGCTGAATCCGAATTCCTTTCTTGTGATTCAATTGCCACATTTCAAGTCTCCGATCGTGTACGCGGAGAGACCGTACGTCATGGATTCGGATTCCGTCTCGAAACGTCTGAACGAGACCTGGGTCGAGGAAACGGAACCGTTCACTGGACGTAGCTACTTTAGTAACACAAAAACACATGCTTGTCAATGGGCAGCTCCCAAAGGAGTTGTCGTGCGCTCCAGTGTCTTGGAAGATCTGGAGGACGAGGAAGAGAAGGAGGAGGACGACGCGATGATGGTGGCTCGATGGAGGCGTCGATTAGGTACCGTTTTCGACCCGGAAATGGATCGTGAGAATGTGATCAAGATCAAGTACAACAAGATCGGACGAAGAGTGTACGATCCAACGTTGAAACCCAACAAAGTCGAATGGGAATCCATCAAATCAATCATACGATCTCCAAAACGACGACACGAACTCAAGGAGGACGAACGTGTACTGTTGTGGAGATATCGACACACCTTGGTGAGTCAACCGAAAGCGCTCGTAAAGTTTTTGTACTGTGTGGATCATCGATACGCACACGATGTAGATCACGCTCTTGCGTTGCTGAAACAATGGGAGAAGATCGATGTAGCGGATGCTCTCTTGCTTCTCAGTAACGAGTTCTCGGAATCGAATCGATTGGTTCGACACGTACGTCGATTTGCCGTCGATACGTTGAGTAAAACAGCGAGCGATAAAAATATTGTGTCCTATCTTCTCCAGCTTTGTCAAGCCTTGAGGTACGTGGTGTTCGATCTCTTTCATCCTTCACTTACTTATAGCATTCACGTGTGTCACTCATAACACTCACACCGTATCATTCTCTCATATCACACATACATTCACTCATAACAACGCAACTCGAATATTACGAAATACTTACGCTCGAACATAGGTACGAACCGGAGCTCATCAAGGCAGAGAAGAAGGAGGACGAGGATATCACCAAGCAGCAGAAAGAGCAGGACGATGTAGAGAGTAAAGATGATGCGATGGCATCACCTCTGGCAAGATTCTTGATCTCACGTGCTGTCAAGAGTCCGATACTCGGAAACTATTTACATTGGTATCTCGTCGCGGAGTTCTCTGCACCCACAAAGGATGATCGAGAGGTCGCTCTGTTTATGAGAGTTCACGAAGCCTTTTTGAACAGTCTGGAGGGAAGTGGTCAGACCGTGGGTACGTTTTTTGTGTTTTTTTTTCTGTCTCTTTTACTATCTGATACGCAATCACTACACAGGAATTATGCAACAAACGACTCTGTTGAAGAAACTGTTCATGCTCGGAACGGAACAGAAGAAACTCGGCGGAAGTACGTTCTTCTCTCTCTATCTCTCCCTCCCTCCCTTCAAAGAATAAAACCACCCAGCCATGTCGAGTTCTCCTTTCCGTCGCACTTCAGCCAGGAGAAACGAAAGGTCGTGTCCATTCCACCATGTGTGCTTTGAAACCGGAGTGCAACGTACCATGCCATGCACATGTATATGACCATCGGGAATGCGTGCATCTTTAACAACCCAGAAAGGACTCGCCAAGCTGACACGTCAGGGAAAATCTTTTTCAGTGTTACAATCGTCAAAGCAAACACCATAACTTCCACTCCAAGATCGATACCCATGTACATCATCGTCTGATTGTACTCATCGATCGATTCCCAACGAGACACGACAGAATTAGAGTTCACATTCAGCGCGTACAAAAATGAGATGATTCCCATCGCCTGTATCGGAACAAACGTTTCAATCATCTCACGTTGAAGTAATGTTGCTGCAATAAACAAAGCTGTGCCTTGTCTTTCCTCTGTCGATGTGGTCGTGTCTAAATCTTTCATCAAACTGTACACACTCGACGATCGCTTTGTCAGTGACTTGCGCTTCTCGTGTGAAGAACCATTCTCGTCGCCCTTTTTGTGTTCCGGCACAATCTTGTTGCTTGTCTTTGACACTCCATTTATTGTTTGATGAAGACTCCATAGACAAAATGCATTCTCAAATATGTCACAAAGGATCAACATGACAAAAATCAAGGGATGACTGATACTCGTCATCATGAGCGTCAGACAAACCTCGTGTACACCAACACCACAAAGACAGATTACTGGTAGACCATCGGACCCAAACGTTTTTGAACTCATCACATCGGCGCCATATTCAAAGCAAGCTCGAATGGTGAAGAAGAGAGGAACAATACAAGATTGAACAATAACACCACTGTTGAAGAAGACCCCACCAAGGATCGGATATAAAAATCCAAATAAGTAACAAAAATGCACGAAGCTGATATGGAGTTGTGTATGTGTATGTATGTGTTCGGGAGAGAATGGACAGAATCATCGACGTACCTCGTAAGTAATTCACATTTAGCTTCGACATCGGGTCGAAAACGAAATTTGGGTGGATAGCTACAATATGGCCAAAGCGAGGTTTTGATTTTTTCTTTCGTTCGTGGATGTGTGGTTCGAATGATTTTTGGTCCAAACACGATTTTGTTGCCAATTGTAATACTGAGAACGCATATCCACAAAAATTCGAAAGGAACAATAGGAACTCCAAAGACGCTGTGTAGTAAAATTGACCACAAAAAATGTACAAAGAAACATTCTACAATACTAAATATGTTGTGAATACCGATTGGTATTGAAACAAATTCCATGTATAAAGGTGCAAAGATGAAATCCGCTACTGTACAGGTTCCCGCTACAAAAAACATCGACCCCATTATGTAAGAGTCCTCTAAAGGATCCTCCACCACATCGAACGTAAACATGTAGAACATAAACATAGGACAAACTAAAAGCAAGAACATCCTCGAAACCGTTCTCGAAATCTCAATCCAAGTCTCACTCTCCTTCCTCAAAAATCCAGCTCGCTCCACATACTGCTCGGAGAACTCACCCCATCTCAACAAAATCTCTTTGGCTCTTCTGCTCATCGACTTCTGTTTCTCAACTTCTCCTTTCCAATCATTTGCGAACTGATTCACCAGCTTCTTCATCAATCCTCGTACCACATCTTCATCTGATGAAAACGAAAAACGTTTCGATTTCAATTCGCTGTCAAAATGATTCAACAAGTCTGGGAGAGCTTGAGGCTCAGATGACTGTTTCGACGCAGCATCTCGAAGGCGCTCGCACCATTTGTAGATCTGAAGTCGAAGTTTTTCCGAGTTCGAGACGACAATATCGTCGAATTGAGCTTTCTCAGCAGCCGCAGCTTTGACTGCAATCGTGATTCGTTCCAAGAAGAGCCATCCTCGATCGTCGTTGATGATTGTGTTCGGTCGTCCGAATGGTCGATGAAGATAGGTGAGTGTATGTATCGACGTGAGTTTGTGTAGTTGTTCCGACGATGTCACTTGATTCGAGTCACACGTTTGGATACAGTCGAACTGTTGAGGTCCTTGTTTTGATGAAGTTTCACTGACTTGAATTGTGTCCACAAAATCAAAGAATTTATATCTGGAG
>OZSS01000500.1_pt1 | contig 18703 bp, 17 predicted proteins | sample 1779911 | NCBI WGS metagenome assembly OZSS01 (sample SAMEA2603589, study PRJEB24840) | metagenome | biome: Water; feature: Photic zone; material: Seawater sample | place: Mediterranean Sea | collected 2013-11-12 | depth 10 m | reverse complement strand
ACTTAGGTGAAGCAGCTAGTGGTTTCAAATTAACTAACTTTAACCTTAGTCAATTTTAAGTAATTTGTCCAACTTTATGTTTCGGCAAATTGTTTTGCTCTAAATCATAGATTTTCTATAGAAAACTAAGGACTCACGCAATTTCAAAAATGTTAATAGAAATAGACAGAATTTTTTAAATAGTGTAAGTTTTTATTGACATATTTTTGTGCTCAGCAATACTTGTGTCATGCCCATTGCCAGTCAGCCGACAGCTTTGGGACAGAGAGAGCAAAAGAAAGACCGCGACTTGCTGTATACTGCAGAAGAAAAAAAGCGCAGGGATGAAACTATTTGGACGCTAGTACAGGGGGTTCTGGCGCCACTTCAATTTTTTGTTTTTCTCGTTTCCACTTACTTAGTAATTCGATATTTGAATACTGGCGAAGGTTATCAGATCGCAACAATTTCTGTAATCTTCAAAACATCTATTCTTATGTTGATAATGGTGACCGGCGCAATCTGGGAAAAGGTTGTTTTTGGTCAGTATCTGCTTGCACCGGCATTTTTCTGGGAAGATATTGTAAGCTTTTTCGTTATATTCTTGCACTTGGCATATGTTGCTTTTCTTTGGGCAAACTACCTTACAGAACAATCGCTTATGATACTAGCATTGGTGGCTTACTTTGCCTACGTTGTGAATGCCGGTCAATTTCTTTTGAAATTCAAAGCCGCAAAAACTCAATCAAATCTGGGGGATAGCTATGCCTAAAGATGCACCACAACTTGGGTGTGCTCAGGCGCCTATTCTCAAGGAGCGGGGTCAGCATGAGGTGTTTTGTGGCTTAACGTCAATCGTCTGGCTTCATAGAAAAATGCAGGATGCTTTTTTTCTGGTAGTCGGTTCACGTACTTGTGCACACTTGCTTCAAAGTGCAGCTGGTGTAATGATTTTTGCAGAGCCAAGGTTCGCAACAGCAATTCTTGAAGAGACAGATTTAGCGGGGATGGCCGATGTTCACGAAGAGCTTGATCGTAATGTAAGTCAATTACTGTCAAGGCGACCTGACATAAAGAGACTTTTCCTAGTGGGCTCATGTCCATCTGAAGTGATAAAGTTGGATTTGTCTACAGTGGCTGAAAAATTGTCGGAAAAATATTTTCCTAATGTAAATGTTATTAATTTTTCGGGTTCAGGTATTGAGACTACTTTTACCCAGGGCGAAGACGCTTGTTTGGAGGCGGTGATTCGCTCGCTGCCTTCGAGCGAAAAGACACAATTGGCAGTTCTGGGAGCACTTCCTGACATTGTCCAGGATCAAATGATGCGTCTTTTGGAGCAGCTTGGATTGAAAAATGTTTTTGTGCTGCCTCAGGTAAAATTTGATGATGACGTTTCTATTGGGAAAAATACTCACTTTATTTGTGTGCAGCCCTTCTTAGGTGCCAGCTATGAAGAAATGGTTCGTAGAGGTGCAAAACCAATAAGTGCAAATTTTCCATTTGGGGCTGAAGGCACCACAAAGTGGCTATGGGCAATCGCAGAGAGGTTTGGTATTTCAAAAGCTAAGTTCGATACGGTGGTAGCCGCGCCAAAATTGAGAGCGGAACAAGCTGTAGCAGCGGTCGCTGATGGACTCAGGGGAAAATCAGTCTTCTTTTTCCCTGACAGTCAGCTTGAAATACCATTGGCGCGTTTTTTAGCTGCTGAATGTGGAATGGAGTTAACAGAAGTTGGCAGTCCTTTTATACACAAATCTCTAGTTCATGCAGACTTAGAGGACTTACCAGCAACAACTCAAATTTCAGAGGGGCAGGATGTTGATAAACAGTTAGATAGGGTCTTCGATTATAACCCTGACCTTACGGTTTGTGGCTTAGGGCTGGCAAACCCGTTGGAGTCAAAAGGATTGTCAACGAAATGGGCAATAGAATTAGTATTTAGTCCAATTCATTTTTATGAACAGGCTGCTGACCTGGCTAGTTTATTTTCTCGTCCCCTAAAACGAGCAGAATTGCTCAAGGTGGGTCCGTAAATGAAGCTATCTGTTTGGACATATGAAGGCCCTCCGCATGTAGGAGCTATAAGAGTCGCTACAGGCATGGAAAAGGTACATCTTGTTTTGCATGCACCTCAGGGCGATACCTATGCCGATTTATTATTCACTATGATTGAAAGAAGAAATCACAGACCGCCCGTAACTTATACTACTTTCCAGGCGCGTGATTTGGGGTCCGATACTGCAAGTTTATTCAAGTCAGCCTGTGAGGATGCTTACAACCGATTTAAGCCAGACCTATTGCTAGTAGGGGCTTCTTGTACGGCAGAGTTAATTCAAGATGATCCTGGAGGATTAGCTGAAGCGCTAGGTCTACCAATTCCAGTTGTTGCGTTAGAATTGCCTAGCTATCAGAGAAAAGAAAACTTTGGTGCTGATGAGACATTTTTCCAAATTGTTAAAAAATTAGCAATGCCTCAGCCCAAGACAGAAAATATAAGTTGTAACTTAATCGGACCTACTGCACTTGGGTTTCGGCACAGAGATGATGTCGAAGAACTTGAAAAAGTTCTTCAAAAGTTGGGAATTGAGGTGAATGTAGTAGCTCCAATGGGCTCAAATCCTGCAGATATCAGAAATTTAGGGGCTGCTCATTTTAATGTTTTGATGTATCCAGAAACGGGAGAAAGTGCATGTAGGTTTCTGGAAAAGAACTTAGATCAACCATATACAAAAACTGTTCCTATAGGTGTTGGCGCTCTTTCTCAATTTGTCAGTGAAATAGAAGAGGTAACCGGCCTCACGGATTTAAAAAATAAAGTTGAGTCAAGATTGCCTTGGTACTCTGCCTCAGTCGATAGTACATATTTAACTGGTAAAAGAGTATTCGTTTTTGGTGATGGTTCACATGTTATTGCAGCTGCGAAGATAGCAGCGGATGAAATCGGATTTGAAGTTGTTGGCTTAGGCTGTTTTAATCGAGAGATGGCTCGCCCCGTGAGGACAGCTGCGAAATCTTTGGGCCTCGAAGCACTTATTACCGACGATTACCTTGAGGTGGAGGCAAAAATTTCCGAGCTGGCGCCTGAGCTTATTCTTGGAACACAGATGGAAAGGCATATTGGTAAACGACTGGGTATTCCATGTGCAGTCATTTCCGCGCCAGTCCACGTCCAAGATTTTCCTGCTCGCTATTCTCCTCAGATGGGGCCAGAGGGTGCAAATGTAATTTTTGATACATGGGTGCATCCATTAGTAATGGGACTCGAAGAGCATTTACTAACAATGTTTAGGGAAGACTTTGAGTTTTCGGATGCAAACGGTCCAAGCCATCACGCTGCTCATCAGCCAAAAACCATTGAAAAAGAAACTATAGTTGAAGAAGCTGCGTCTCAAAATGGATCCTCCCATGTGATTTGGATGAGAGATGCTGAAAAAGAGCTGCGGAAAATCCCCTTCTTTGTTCGTGGAAAAGCTAAGCGAAATACTGAAAGATATGCCGTTGACAAAGGTGTTTTAGAAATTTCAATCGATACACTATACGAGGCCAAGGCTCATTATGCTAGATAATCGCCTCGATAAACTATCCGATAAAATATCATACCGTATTTCAATAATTACATTGGATTCGCATAATGCAATGCCCTGTAAGCGCGCCTGGTCTAATCTGTTGGAAGACTTTGATGGCTTAGAGGTTTCAATTTTTGCAGCCGCTGAATGGGGCGAAAATCCCAGTGCCCTGGCTGAAACCAAAGCCGCAATTGATAAATCAGATATAATAGTTGTAAATCTTCTTTTTCTAGAAGACCATATCAAGCCAATTTTACCCTTGTTAAAGGCTAGAAGAGAAAAGTGTGATGCGATGATCGGTGTAGTTTGTGACGCTGATTTAGTAAAACTGACTCGAATGGGCTCACTGGATATGCAGGCCCCAGAAAGCGGTGCGGTAGCACTATTAAAAAAATTAAGAGGTTCTTCGAAACCATCTTCTGAAACCGGTGAGAAAAAAATGCGTATGTTACGCCGGTTGCCAAAAATATTAAAGTATATACCCGGTAAAGCCCAAGATTTACGCGCTTGGTTTTTGGTAATGCAGTACTGGTTAGGAGGTACAGACGAAAACATCGAGGAAATGCTCAGATTCTTAATTTCGCGATATTCACATATTGATAGTTGGCGAGGTGTGAAAGCGGAGCCGCCGCGAGAATATCCCAATGTTGGTGTATACCATCCAAATTTGAAGGGTCGTATTTCAGAAGATCTGACTGATATTCCAGAAGTCAAAAAGCCAATTGCAACAATTGGTTTATTATTGATGCGTTCTTATGTTTTAAGCGGAGATACTGCACATTATGATAAGGTTATAGAAGGTTTTGAGGCTTTAAACGTCAAAATTATACCAGCTTTTGCTGGTGGCTTGGATCGCAGGCCAGCCATAGAGAAATATTTTATTGGTGCAGACGGGCCGTTAATTGATGTTCTGGTTTCCCTTACTGGTTTCTCGCTCGTTGGAGGGCCAGCATATAATGATACAAATGCCGCAGTAAAAACTCTTTCAAATTTAAATGTCCCGTATATCTCGGCGCATCCTCTTGAGTTCCAAACCTTGCCTCAATGGGAAGTTTCGTCAACTGGGTTGGGGCCAATAGAAACAACTATGCTTGTTGCTCTTCCAGAACTTGATGGAGCAACCGTGCCGACTGTGTACGCTGGCAGGCGGGGAGATGCTGATACGACGAAGGCAATGTTGCCATATAATGAAAGGGTCAATGCATTAATTTCCCGCGCAGTAAAAATTGCAGAATTAAGGCGCTTGGAGGTTTCGAGGAGGAAAATTGCTATTATTCTATTCGGCTTCCCACCTAATGCCGGAGCTGTTGGTACAGCTGCCTATTTAGAAGTTTTCCAATCTCTTTTTAATACTTTGACGGCAATGAAGGATGCCGGTTACGAAATAGAACTGCCAAAATCATGTGCTGAGCTAAGGGCTGAGGTATTAGGAGGAAATGCCAAAGTATATGGTCAAGAAGCAAATGTAGAAGGCCAGGTTAGTGCAGATTGGATAGTAAAAAATACGCCTTGGCTTTCTGAATTAGAGGAACAATGGGGTCCAGCTCCTGGAAGAATACAATCTGATGGAAAGTCTGTCTTTATACTCGGCAAGACATTTGGGAACGTATTTGTCGGTGTTCAGCCTACCTTCGGTTATGAAGGAGATCCCATGAGGTTATTGTTTGAAAAAGGCTTTGCTCCAACGCATGCTTTTTCAGCTTTTTATCAGTGGTTAAAACTAAATTTTGACGCTAATGCTGTCTTGCATTTTGGTATGCATGGTGCCCTAGAGTTCATGCCTGGAAAACAAACTGGCTTAAGCGGGAAAGACTGGCCGGATAGATTAATTGGTAATTTGCCCAATATCTATTTGTATGCGTGTAACAATCCGTCTGAGGCAAGTCTGGCCAAACGGCGGAGTAATGCAACAATAATTAGTCATTTAACACCGCCGTTGACCTGTGGTGGGTTATACAAGGGTCTTCTAGAATTAAAAGAAAGTTTGGTTCGTTGGCGTGAGATGGACAGTGAAAACCCGCTTCGCAAAGAGCTTGAGCTTTTAATTGCTGAGCAAGCCGAGGCTGTAGATCTTAAAGATCAAAATATTGAGGAATTGTGGGTTAAACTTTTAGAAACTGAGGATGCATTAATACCTGAAGGTTTGCACGTAGTAGGTAAGCCGTTGAGTGATGATCAAGTTGAAAACTATCTAAATGCTTCCGGATGTACATCATCCGACAGTAAAGAACGCTTAGTTGAAAATTTAAGGCTAAATAGTGAAATTCCTGCCATTCTAAATGCTTTGGGTGCTAATTATATAGCGCCCGTGCCAGGTGGTGACCTTGTAAGATCTGCCGAAATTGTTCCAACGGGCAGAAACATCCATGCTTTTGATCCGTTTCGGATGCCAACAACATTTGCCTGTAAGCAAGGATTTGAGCAGGCCCAAATGCTTCTCGATAAATATGACGGCATCCCTAAAAGTTTAGCCCTGGTTTTATGGGGATCAGACAATATTAAATCGGATGGAACCCAAATTGCTCAGGCTCTTGCTCTTATAGGTGCAAAACCACGTTTTGATAGTTTTGGAAGGTTGTGCGGCGCTGATTTAATTGAATTGTCCGAGTTAGGTCGGCCGCGAATTGATGTTGTTATGACCTTATCTGGGATTTTTCGTGATTTACTCCCGTTGCAAACTCGGATGTTGGCTGAAGCCGCCTTTAAAGCGGCATCTGCTAATGAAGATCCAAGTGTTAACTATATCAGGGCAAATGCACTGGAGTATGTGAAAAATACGGGTGTAGATTTGGAAACAGCTGCGTTGCGAGTTTTTTCGAATGCGGAGGGCGCTTACGGATCGAACGTAAACCAGTTAGTAGATAGCTCATCTTTTGATGACGAAGATGAATTGGCTGACGCATATGAAGCGAGAAAAGGTTTTGCTTATGGGATGTCGGGCAAGCCACAAAAAAATCAAAAATTGCTTCAATCAGCGCTATCTAACGTCGAAATTGCTTATCAGAATTTAGAAAGCGTCGAATTAGGTATCACTAGCGTAGATCATTATTTTGATACTCTTGGGGGTATTTCTAGAGCCGTAAAGAGGGCGCGCGGTGGCGAACAGATTGAAGTCTATATTTCAGATCATACCAAGGGATCAGGTAAAATCCGCACATTATCTGATCAAGTCGCGCTTGAAACTCGCTCGCGTTCCCTTAATCCAAAATTTTATGAAGCTTTACTTGAACATGGCGCGGAAGGTGTGCGTCAACTTGAGGCGCACGTAACAAATACAATGGGGTGGTCGGCCACCACGGGTAAAGTGGAGCCTTGGGTTTATCAAAGAATAAGTGAAACTTTTGTTCTTGATGAAGAGATGCGTAATCGTCTTGCAGACTTAAATCCTACTGCAAGTTCTAGAATGGCAAATAGGCTTTTGGAGGCAAACGAGCGTTCCTACTGGAGCCCAGATGCCGAAACAATCGAAGCATTACAAAATGCGGCGGAGTCGCTCGAAGATAGAATGGAAGGCATTGCTGCACAATGACTGAAACGAAGTATAAAATGAAAGGCATCGATAATGAGCCCATTAGATAAAGAAGCCCCTCAATTGCGTGGGATGGATGGTGAAGGTTCTGTACAAGTACATCAAGATGCTGGTGTAAGTATAGATGGAGTAAAGGTTTTTTCAGTTTATGGCAAGGGTGGCATTGGAAAATCCACGACTAGTTCGAACTTGTCAGCGGCTTTCTCAAAACTGGGTAGAAGAGTTTTGCAAATTGGGTGTGATCCTAAACATGATAGTACGTTTACTCTAACAGGCTCGTTAGTACCCACCGTTATTGATATCCTGAAGGAAGTTGATTTTCATCCAGAGGAGTTGCGGCCAGAAGATTTTGTTTTTGAGGGATTTAATGGAGTAAAATGTGTGGAGGCTGGCGGACCGCCGGCTGGAACGGGCTGTGGTGGCTATGTGGTTGGCCAAACTGTTAAACTTCTGAAGCAACATCATTTGTTGGATGATACTGATGTAGTGATTTTTGACGTTCTGGGAGACGTAGTATGTGGTGGATTTGCTGCTCCATTACAGCATGCAGATAGAGCTTTAATTGTCACAGCTAACGACTTTGACAGTATTTATGCTATGAATCGAATTATTGCTGCGGTGCAGGCCAAGTCTAACAATTATAAGGTCCGGCTTGCAGGCTGTGTCGCTAATAGATCTCGAGAAACAAATGAGATTGATCGGTATTGTGAAACGGTGGGATTTAGCCGCATTGCTCATATGCCAGATGCCGATGTTATCCGGCGCTCTCGTCTGAAAAAGAAAACTTTATTCGAAATGGATGCGGATGAAGAGGTTGTTGCTGTACAGGCAGAATACATAAAATTGGCAGAGACATTATGGAATGGAACTGAGCCCCTAGCGCCCGCACCTATGGAAGATAGGGATATTTTTGAATTATTGGGATTTGATTGATGAATTATGATCAAACACTTTCACGTGTAGAGACGTATTTTGATAAAACGGCCCTAAAGACTTGGGAGCGCTTGACTTCCACGGCGCCGGTTTCTCGTATACGTCAATCTGTTCGTGATGGCCGTAATCAAATGCGAACAAAGCTAATTTCACAGCTTCCAAAGGATTTATCTGGAGCGAGAGTTCTGGATGCGGGATGTGGTACCGGTCAACTTAGTGAAGAACTTGCTTTGCGTGGGTGCCAAGTAGTAGCGGCTGATATAAGTCCGTCGCTCTTAAATGTAGCAAGATCCAGAATTCCGGATCATCTTCATCAAAACATAGAGTTTGTAGCAGGAGACATGGTCAGTAGTGAGCTCGGTAAGTTTGATTATGTAATCGCTATGGATAGTTTGATTTACTACAGAAGGAATGATCTTCGGGCGCTATTACTTGAGTTATCATCAAGAGTATCCGAGTCTATTTATTTTACATTAGCACCAAAAACCATGCTCTTAATGCTTATGTGGTACATTGGCAAACTAGCTCCAAAAGGCGACCGCTCGCCAGTTATGGTACCGCACTCCCTAAAGTCGATTGAAAGAGAATTTATCGGAAAATTGGAATTGAGTGATCTCGGGATCATTAACTGCGGCTTCTATATATCACATGCAATTGGGTGTCGAAAATGAAAAATCGGTCACCTCGTCTTTTACCAAATATTACGCGGCGGATGCTGCCATTTGCAGATGCAGCGAGTTCAGATTTTCCGCTTGGTCAATTGTTGAGGTTATCTCTATTCCAAATATCTGTCGGTATGGCGAGCGTCATGCTCTTGGGTACATTAAACCGTGTAATGATTGTCGAGCTTAGTGTACCTGCTCTCATCGTTGCTAGCATGATAGCCTTGCCTGTGCTTATCGCGCCTTTTAGGGCTCTTTTAGGTTTCAGATCAGATAATTATCGATCTGCAATCGGATGGAAGCGTGTGCCATATCTGTGGTTTGGCTCACTATGGCAAATGGGTGGATTAGCTATAATGCCATTTTCCCTTATGGTTTTATCTGGTGATCAAACCTTGGGTCCAAGCTGGGCAGGTGAAGTTCTGGCCGCGCTTGCATTTATTATGACAGGGATCGGTTTGCACATGACTCAAACAGCAGGCTTGGCGTTAGCGAGTGATCGAGCCAGTGATGAAAATCGCCCGCGGGTAGTAGCATTACTATACGTGATGTTTCTTGTTGGTATGGGTATATCCGCACTGATTATTGGTTGGTTGCTTCGAGATTTCACCAGTTTATTATTGATACGGGTTGTTCAAGGTGCTGCAATAGTAGGGCTTCTGCTTAATCTTATCGCACTTTGGAAGCAGGAAAGTATTAAACCAATGAGCAAAGAGGACCGCTCACTGCCAAAACCAGTTTTTAGAGAAGCTTTTTCAGATCTTATCAAAAGTGGTCAAACTGCTAGACTCATTTGTGTAGTATTTTTGGGGACAATCGCGTTCAATATGCAAGATGTTTTGCTGGAGCCATTTGGAGGCGAGGTTTTAGGTCTTAGCGTAGGTAAAACGACTTGGCTTACTGCATCTTGGGCCTTAGGCGCATTGCTTGGTTTGGCATATGCAGCTCATCGTTTAGATCGAAATGGGGATTCAACAAGACTGATGCGAGGAGGCTTATTAGTCGGTCTAATCGCGTTCCCAACAGTAATCTTTTCTGCACCATTGGGATCGGCGGTATTATTTTTTATTGGTGCTTTATTAATCGGTTTTGGAGCTGGATTATTTTCTGTTGCTACTTTGATTTTAGCGATGACAATTCCAATATCTGGTATAGCTGGTCGCGGATTAGCAATAGGTGCTTGGGGTGCAGCTCAGGCTACAGCCGCCGGTATATCAATTGCATTAGGAGGTTTCTTAAGAGACTTAATTAATTACCACGCAATGCGTGGTGCATGGGGAGAGGCGCTCGCCACGCCTGCTACGGGATATTCATTTGTTTATCATAGCGAGATTGCTTTGCTCATTGTCACATTATTGGTTCTGTTTCCATTAATCAGGCAAGGGCAGGGTATTGCCTCAAAAACTGATCAGGGGTCCGCCGGTATTCGGCTTGCGGATTTCCCGATGTGATCAAAGTGACCCTAGAAAGGAAACTATAATGACTACTACATTTTTTGCAAATTTTGATCTAGCGAGTGCCGCTATTTGGCTGTTCTGGATATTTTTCGCTCTTTTAATCATCTACATCCAGCGGGAGAACATGCGAGAAGGTTATCCAATGGAAAATGATGATGGAACCGCTGCCCCTAATCAGGGCATGTATCCTGTGCCAGATCCAAAGACATTCAAATTGCCTCATGGACGTGGCGAAGTAAGTGTACCAAATGCGAATGGAGAAAATCGTAAGGTTGCGCTTCAGCAAACTAGTCAGGCTAATGGTTACCCGCTTGAACCGACTGGTGATCCGATGAAAGATGGCGTGGGTCCAGCTTCTTGGGTTGCGAGAAGGGACGTTCCGGAGTTAGATGCTCATGGTCATCCTAAAATAATTCCAATGTCTGCCAATGGCCAATTTTCCGTTTCGAGTGGTCGTGATCCTAGAGATCTACCTGTCGAGGCTGGTGATGGCGCAATAGTTGGGAAAATTTCCGATATGTGGGTGGATGAGCCTGAACAACTCGTTCGATATCTAGAAATTGAATTATCGCCATCTCATGGGGACGGTACTCGCCTTGTTCCAATGACCTTGGCCAGAATTCATTCTGACCGTGTGACGGTAAAGTCTATTTTTGGATCACATTTTAGCGACGTTCCAAAACACAAATCACCTAATCAAGTGACTCTTTTGGAGGAAGAGAAAATTTCGGCTTATTATGCTGGAGGCAATCTCTATGCATCCTCTGAGCGCTTGGAACCGCAACTATAAGAAGACTGATGGGAGGGTCAAAATGTCTGAAGATGATTTTGCAGTAGAACCAATTGAGGGATTGCCGGAACTTCTACCAAAAGGAGAAGTAATATTATGGCAAGGTCGACCAAATTGGTGGCGTTTAACTGTTGAATCACTTAACCTATGGTGGGTCATCGGATATTTTGGCCTTTTGGCAGCTTGGAGGTTCCTTACGGTAATTGATTATATGCCCTTAGGAACTTCACTCTCTTTAAGCATACCATTTCTGTTTGTCGGCGGTTTTGTTGGGCTATTACTTTGTATAGTTGGATATATTCAAGCAAAGGCGACTTTATATACAATTACAAATAGGAGAGTAGCTATGAGAATTGGTGCTGCTCTTACGGTTACATTGAACTTACCCTTCACACAAATTGATAACGCTGCAGTGGCCAAAAAGAGCGGCGGTTTTGGCAATATAGCTTTAGAAACCGCGGGTCGTACAAAATTTTCTTACTTTGTACTGTGGCCTCATGCAAGAGCATGGTATTTTCGTAAACCACAGCCTACCTTCAGATGCATACCTGATATTGAAGAGGTTTCTTCAATTCTTGGTCAAGCCGCAAAGTCAAGAATAATTGAAAAGGAAAACCAAACCCAGCCCAATGCTCCAGGGGTGGGTATGGTCGTGAATTAGGTGAAGAAATGAACAATATAGCCATGCAAAACAGACAGCCAGAAAAAATCCCCAAGGCAATGCTTCGATTGATGTTTGCCTTAGTAGTTTTTGTTCTAATTGCAGTCAGTGTTGCGAGAGTAAGTGGCCTGTCTCTTGTTGGTACACCACCTCAGTCAGAAGTTGTGGCCAAAGCTTCTTTATACCTCTTTAGCGAGAGAAGTGGCGCTGTGAGGGTTCTAAATTCGCAAGGTGTCCTGCTCGCAAATTTAAGTGGTGAGGAAGGTGGCTTTGTAGCCGGTGTAGCCCGCGCCGTTGACTATGAACGTAAGAAACAAGGCGTGGAGTTGAATGCGCCAATAGAAGTAATCTGGAGAGAAAATGGACGAATTTCTGTCTATGACCCATCAACCGCGTGGCAAGCGGATTTGATGGGATTTGGCGCGGATAATTCTCGCGCTTTTGCCATGCTTTTAGCCAAAGCAAAGAAAGGGGAATAAAGTGGGAATATTTACTAGAGAAAAAGAGAAAGTACCTTGTACTGTAGAAATCAGTCACAAGTTTGAAAGTCTCCATGCCCATGTGCGATTTAATAATGGAGCAGTGGTGCACCCAGGAGATGAAGTGCTGGTTGAGGGACCAGAAATAATGGCGCCTTTTGGTGAAGTTGTTACAGAAGATCGCAGTGCGATAATTTTAAGGGCGAGTGTTATTGAGCGACTTTGGACAAGAGCCACCGGAGACCTTGAGGTGATGGAGCTATGCGAATTTTCTTTTTCTGAGGAGGCAACATTATGAATAAGCACAGCGCAGACGCCACGACCGCTGAGGAAGCTTTAGCCATTCAAGAAACTTTGGATAGCAATATGGCTACTGAAGTAGCAATGAAAAATACCTTACTAACTCCTCGATTTTACACAACAGACTTTGATGAACTCGATGCAGTAGACGTAAGCCACATAAGATCAGAGTGGGATCCATTGATAGATAGGATGCTTAGTGATCCAAATAAGGGCCACTTTAAGAAAAATGATGATTGGGATCAGGTAGACTGGGATAATATGGAGCCCCAATTAAAAAAAGAATTTATAGATTTTTTAATTAGTTCCTGCACTGCTGAATTCTCTGGTTGTGTTCTATACAAAGAAATGAAGCGACGCGGATCTAACAAAGAAATTACTCAATTATTTCAGCTCATGGCCAGAGACGAGGCTCGGCACGCCGGTTTCATCAATGATGCTCTTAGAGAAGCTGGTGTTGCTGTTAATCTAGGTTTTTTAACGCAAAAAAAGAAATATACCTATTTTAGGCCCAAGTTCATTTATTATGCGACTTACTTGTCGGAAAAAATTGGATATGCTCGCTATATTACAATATTTAGACATCTTCAGGAAAACCCTCAGCACAGGTTTCATCCAATTTTCAAGTGGTTCGAGGAATGGTGCAATGACGAGTTTTCACATGGAGAAGCATTTGCATTACTAATGAAAGCTGATCCAAAACTTACAAGAGGGACAAATGTTTGGTGGATAAAGTTTTTCCTTACCGCAGTATACGCAACAATGTATATAAGAGATCATCAGCGACCAGCTTTCCATGCGGCATTAGGCGTAGATCCGGATTGGTATGCCCACGAAGTATTCACGAAAACTTCCAAGCTTAGCAAACAGATTTTTCCTATTACTTTGGATATTGATCATCCACGTTGGAAAAAAGGTTTGTTGAGCATACAAAAGGCAAATCAAGATCTTGCAGATGCGAAGGCTAAGGGCAGGAAGTTAGCACAACTAACTTCCAGTATCCGAGCTGGTTTGGCATTTGTAATGTTGTTTACCGTGCCAAGTAAAAAACACTCTGTTCCGTCGGTCACACGGTTGGAGCCTGCTTACTAATGTCAAATCCTATTGTTATAGCATGCCTTGTGGCGGTATTTAGCTGGTGGTTCTTCACTGGCATTATCTTGCTTCTTGTCCGCTATTCAGACGGTTCCAATAATCGGTCTAGAAGACTTTATGCGCTATGTTCACTACCCTTTCTAATAGTTGGGTTTATATTGATACAATACTCGTCACAGTTTGTTTCAGTATTGGCAGTTTACCTGTCTTTTCTTGGTGCTCTGCTTGTTTGGGGTTGGCTCGAGTATGTTTTCTTGATTGGAGTAATAACTGGGCCAAATACATCAAATTGTCCCTCGACTGTAACAAATGTTGAACGGTTTATCAGAGCATGGGGTACACTAGCTTATCACGAGATAGCACTCCTTATCGCTCTTGGTTTAATTTTCTATCTATGCTGGTCCGCTGAGAATATGTTTGGTGTTTGGACCTTTGTAATATTATATTTTGCAAGAATATGCGCCAAGTTGAATTTGTTTTTTGGTGTGCCGAGAATAAATGTAGAGTTTGTGCCGGCGACTTTATCTCATCTCACAAGCCATTTTAGAATATCAGATTTAAACTGGTTTTTTCCTCTATCAGTTACAATTCTAACCTTCGCATTAGGTTGCTGGATTGAACGTTTGTTATCAGTGAACTTGGTTGCTGATGTCACAGGCTTTACTTTGCTATCGTCTCTAACGGCTATGGCACTTTTAGAACATTGGGTAATGGTTTTACCCATTCCAGATGCCAAGCTCTGGCGTTGGATGTTACCTCAAGAGAAACAAAAAGAAGACCACTTTCGTCGAAAGGATTACCATGGACTATGATGCAATTTTTGCCACTCAACTCAATCAGTTAAAAGAGGAAGGCAATTACAGAATTTTCGCAGAACTTGAGCGTCAGTCAGGAGCCTTTCCCAAGGCTAAAAGTTATGATGATAATGCGCCAGACGAGGTTACAGTGTGGTGTTCTAACGATTATCTTGGAATGGGACAAAACCCAATTGTACAAAATGCAATGAAGGATGTTATCGATTCATGTGGGTGCGGTGCGGGTGGCACTAGAAATATTTCTGGTACTAATCATCATCATTTACTTTTAGAGAGGGAACTCGCAGATCTCCATAACAAAGAGGCTGCGCTTCTCTTTACTTCCGGATATGTGTCTAACTGGGCTGCGTTGAGTACTTTGGGGTCTCGTTTGCCTAAGGCTGTTATACTATCTGATGCATCGAACCACGCTAGTATGATTGAAGGCATAAGGCACTCAAGAGCTGAGAAAGTTATTTGGAGACATAATGACCCCGAAGATCTGGATCGAAAACTGGCCGCTATAGACCGTGACCGGCCAAAGATCGTAGCGTTTGAGTCCGTGTATTCCATGGATGGAGATATTTGTCCAATGCAAGAAATTGTGGAAGTTTCAGAAAAGCACGGTGCAATGACATATCTGGATGAAGTGCATGCTGTCGGTTTGTATGGGCCCAGGGGTGGAGGAGTTTCTGAACAACTTGGCCTATCAAACAGAATTACATTAATTGAAGGCACACTGGGAAAGGCTTTTGGTGTTTTGGGTGGGTATATTACCGGATCTAATCACTTGTGTGATTTCATTCGATCGTTTGCCAGTGGATTTATTTTTACTACAGCTCTCCCACCAGCCATTGCTGCTGGTGCGCGCGCCTCAGTAGCTCATTTAAAGGTTTCGGAAATGGAAAGATTACGTCAGCGCGAGCAGGTTGCAAAATTAAGGGCAGGGTTAGACAAAGCCGGAATTCCACATTTGGAAAACTCTTCACACATTATACCCGTCATGATCAAAGACCCGATAAAATGTCGGCAGATATCCGATATTTTGATGCATGAATATGGTATATATGTGCAGCCTATAAACTATCCAACTGTCCCGAAAGGAACGGAAAGACTAAGGTTCACGCCATCACCGCTTCATTCTGATATCGATATAGAAAACTTGATATTTGCACTTAGCACACTCTGGAAGCAATGTGCTGTATCAAGGGCAGTTGCATAACATATCACTTTATGTTGACTTTACACAACGAGCACTAACTGTCTCTTGAGGAATAGTGGAGGATTTTATGAATAAAGTTTTGAACATTTGTGCTGCCTTAACAATGGTGGCCTCTAGTGCAGTTGCGGCGGGGGATGCTACCAAAGGAAAGAAGGGATTTAATAAGTGTAAATCCTGTCATATGATCGTAGATGATGGTGGAAACACAATTGTAAAAGGCGGTAAGACAGGCCCAAATCTCTACGGGATTTCTGGAAGAACAGCAGGTAGTGTTGATGGCTTCAAATATGGAAAGAGTCTGGTAGCCCTCGGGGAAACAGGATTTGTATGGTCGGAAGCAGAGTTTGTTACCTATGTAGCAAACCCTAAGAAATTTTTAGCTGATAAATTAGATGACAAAAAAGCGAAGTCTAAGATGTCCTTTAAGTTAAAGAAAGAAGCCGACGTTCTCAATATTTGGGCATATTTGCTCTCTGTTTCTGAATAACCTGTCCATTTATTGTGAGAGAAAACTAGACGGAAGGTTTTCTAATATAGATGAAACGGCGCTGGGACTCTCCTCGTGCAGTAGGTGTCCTAGCCCGTTGAATTGGGTAAGTGACGAGTTGGGCATCGACTGATCCCAACTTTTAGAAATGTGAGGCGGAACAGTTGTATCCTTATCTCCAACCAAAAAATGAATAGGTGCCGTTTCTTCAGGTAGTCGATCCAAAAAATACCCAAGATCCCAATCAGCCATCATTTGTAGCGTCCCATCTACATGTTCGGTATTACTAAAAAGATATTGATAACACTTTATTTGCAGCTCTGGAATGATGGATCCAGTGCTAGCAAGTAACTTTCGGACTATTTCTTCTTTGCTTGCAAGTAGGCTTAAAAATCTTGCTGGAATTGTCGTAGAAGAAGCGATTTTTGCAAAATAGGGGAAAGCCACTCCCGCTAGTCCTGAAAATTGGCCAAATGCAGCATTGATAGCTATTGTATTTGGTTTTGTTTTAATTTTTTTTGCTAGTTCGTACGCTACAGCAGCGCCTGCGGAATGACCCATTATTATATTGGGATAAAAGTCTATATTTCTTAGTAAAAGAGAAATTTGATCTACAATTATCATTAGTTGCTTTTTTTGCCTTGCAAGTGCCCGAGTGAAACCGTGTCCTGGCAAATCCAAACATAATATTTCACATTCTAAGTTAAGATTTTCAATCAACGGATACCAGCTATGTGAAGATGCGCCGGTTCCGTGAATAAGCAATAACTTTTTTCCGGTAGAGCCGAATTTCTGAATATGCCAATTATAATTGTCTGACTTAATAAATTCGGAATTCGATCTATTTGGCCACCAGTTTGGTATAATTACAGTCACGCTTGTTCCAAGGAGGTTTTGAGCGATTGAGAAAGGTCCTTCGCGTTCGCTCTAGGTAGATTTATATACTCCGCATCCATTTTATGTGCCAAATTGAGAAGTTTTGGATTTGATTGTCGACCAACATCAATGAAAACTGCGGAAATTTTACTGTCACGGGCTATGCTGGCTATCTTTTGAGCATCATCCATTGCTTTCTCGCGTCCTGGGTTCCCGTCCAAATCTATGTTTGCTTTTCCATCCGTTAATACAGCCATTACAGGAGTTTTGCTATTTAGTCGTGAGCGTTCCGCCATCTTAAGAGCCTTTTCCAAACCGGATGCTAAGGGAGTACCACCCCCGGCTGCAAAAGAAGACAAGTTCTTTTTTGCCTGAACTAAGGAGCGTGTTGGCTCTAGGAGGGTCTCTGCGACTTGGCCTCTAAACCCTATTAACGCAACAAAATCTCGTTTCGAATATGCATTTGCAAGCATTAGTTCTACGGCACCCTTGGCTTCAGCTAATCGAGCCACAGCTGCTGACCCTGATGCATCCACTACGAAGATAATTACTCGCTCGGATCTGTTGTCGAATTGTTGGATTTGTAAATCTCCAGGAAGTATTATTATTCCTTCTCGATCTGGTTGTTGTTCCTTTCTCATTTTTTGCCATGGGGCTGCATTTCGCAGTGTTGATAAAATTTCTATTCTCTCTTGGCCGTTTGGCCTTCCATTGATGGATGGTCTTGGACGTCCTCGCACTTTGGCTTTTACCTTATAGCCGAATCCTGTTTTGCTGCTCCTTGATATCCCTTTGCTCGTAACCTTAAGTTGGTTGATCAAATCGTCAGGGAGTTTTGCTTTTACAGCTTCAATAATCATATCTTGCAAAAATCGTGTTTGATCTTCTTTAGTAAACTCATCACCTTGATCATTTTCAGATGTTTTGTTTTCCTGAATGTTATCATCGGTTTGATCGGGGTCGGTGCTCTCCATTATTACGGCCCTGTGAGCCAATACCATAACGCTAGCCAGTTCTAGGTCGCCGTTTGAGACCTCTTCACGGCCGTCGATAGAAGATAAAACTTGAGCGGCTTTTTGAGCCATTAATACTGGACGGATGCTATATATACCAAGTTTTATGGCTGAGAGTACAAGCGCTTTTTGTTGGTGCTTGGTTAGTTTTGCGCGAAAAGTATTACTGGCAGATGTTAACGGTTTTGCAGGTTTAAAGTCACAATGTCTTACGTTGATCAAGTCAACCTCGAACGCGAGCCGATCCGAAATCTTAGGTAAAGCATTCGGTTCATCCTGTCGGGATTCATCCAAAATTAAGACTGGACCAATTTTTTTCTCATCTATCCGTTTGCACATTATGGCTTGATTTTCTAAGGGTAATCGCTCGCCCATTACTTGTATAAACCATCCCGGTTTTTCCAATAACCCAGGCTGCTTAACAAGTTTCCCACTCGACATGGTAGAGATAGCATCTATCCCACCGGTAAGATCCTTTAGTGTGTAAAAAGGTTGAAGGACTGTTGCATTTATTTCCCCGGACTTAAATAGGCTTCTTATATGGGACGTGTGTGTTTCACTGGCATTTTTAAAAACTATACCTCCAAAATCATGCGGTGCCGACGAACACAAACTTAGAGCTATTTCAGCAAGTTTAGCACTGTCCATGTTAACTTCTGGCATTTTTATCCTATAATTTTTTGAACTGATCTCTCGACCCTTGTTCCTGAGCCTGCGTCATCAAGCGGGTCTCTTCTTAGTCTATGACTTAGCGCCATTGGGGCAATTTGTTTTATATGTCCGAGATCCACACGTTCTTTACCATAAAAAGCCGCTAACGCTCTTGCCGTTCTAACGAGGGTAAGCTCTCCTCGAAG
>OZSS01000496.1_pt1 | contig 18760 bp, 12 predicted proteins | sample 1779911 | NCBI WGS metagenome assembly OZSS01 (sample SAMEA2603589, study PRJEB24840) | metagenome | biome: Water; feature: Photic zone; material: Seawater sample | place: Mediterranean Sea | collected 2013-11-12 | depth 10 m | reverse complement strand
TAAAGATGCGCTTGCTCTTATATCTGTTGACATTACAGGTGCGCCAACTAATTGATCAACACCTCGAATGAATGCAGTATTTTTCTCTACTTTGATATTAGCGCCTAATCTTGCCAATTCAGGAATGTCAGGTGTCTTTATTATTAAAATGAAGTTCTGCCAATTTTGGTTGCGTCGTGAAATTTAAGGTGTAAAAGCGGTAATAATAGCCGTTGCCTCAAGATAAATCTCAGTAGATGAAAAACCAGTGGCGCAGACGTTTATTTGACGAATGAATATTTGACCAAACCATTCAATTCAACTTTACTCATATATGAGGGTTTGTAACATACAAATCCTAGTGTGAAAACAGCGAAAGGAGGTGATCAAATGTCGAGTGTTAAGAGTTTTGTGATGGTGAATGTAGGTATTTTGGCTGGGCAGGAGAACAGCTTCTTTCTGGGGGCCGCTTACTAAAAAAAATCATCATTACAACTGAACACGAAAGAGAGGGGAAACCCTCTCTTTTTTGTTTATCGGGTATCTTCTGGAAACATATTATTGAGACGTTGTACAAGTTGATCTTGAAATTTAGCCGCTGCCACTGGCAGAACTCTTCCTTTGAGTTGCGCAATGTGCAGTAATCCAGATGGGCAGTCACGTTGGTCAATAGGGATAGCTTTAAGATGGCTATAAATCCCGCCTTGCCCACTCATGCTTATCGGTATCTGAAACCCTAATGCATTCTCATGTATTAGGTAATTTGCCATCATATCAAACGAATCTGCTTCGATAATGGTTTGCAAAGGGGTTGCTTTTTGAACCTGACCGACATTAAGCAAGGTTCTCATTCCCTCATTTTCTCTTGGCATTAATATTGGCCAAGCAAGACAATCTTGAAGCCGCAACGATGTCTCATTAGCAAGAGGATGGTTAGGCGCCATGATAATTTGGACAATTTGCGTGACTGTTGCCACAATTTGAATGTCTGAGGGCAGAATAGAATCAAAAATAATAGCTGTATCAGTATCATGATTGATAAGAGACTCCACCGCTGCTTGAGAGTTTTGCCTTAATACTTCAAACGTAACACCAGGGTATTTTTTGCGATATTCAGCGATTTCTTTTGGTAAGAAAACGCTAATTGTCTGGGCACCGCTGCTTATGCTCACATGGCCACGCCTAATCCCAGATAAATCTGATATTTGTGACAATACCCGATTTACGTCTGACATTTGACTGCGGATATGCTGGACGAATAGCTCTCCTGCTGTATTCAAACGCACGCCTGATGGGGTGCGCTCGAATAAGGGGTGCCCAATTTCATCTTCGATAGCTAATATACGCCTGTTTAAGGCAGTAGAGGTAATCGCCAGACGATCTGCTGCTTTTCTGATAGAGCCTTCTTTAGCCACGACATCTATATATTTGAGGGTTGTTAGGTACCGCATTGTAACAATTTTTCCATTTATAGTTTTCTGCGATGCAAAAAATGCACCGCATTAATGCAAACTTAGCAGAATGCGCCACGAAATCAATTTGCTAATCAAGATTTGCGTAAAAATGATTGCAGAAAGTACTTTCAAATCAACTTTAATATCCAGTTGTTATGAAGTGCCAAGAAATAAGGATTTATAGCAGTTCTAGTAATCATTTTGCTGCATAAAAACTAAGAGTTAAATGAGGACATATTATGAAATACATTATTGCGATCATCCAGCCAAGCAAGTTGGAAGCGGTCCATGAAGCGCTAAAGTCAATTAATATCGCGGGTATGACCGTGAGTGAAGTACAAGGCTATGGGCGTCAAATGGGTAAAAATGAAATTTACCGCGGCGCTGAATACACGGTCAACTTCATACCCAAAACAAAAATTGAAATTGCAGTCGATGACTCTGCTGAAGATGCAGTGGTTTCAGCTATAAAATCAACGTCGGAGACCGGTAAAATTGGTGACGGCAAAATATTTACGTTGGATTTAAAAGAAGCAACCCGCATTCGCACCGGTGAAACCGGTAGCAGCGCACTGTAATTAAATTCAATTGTTTGACTAATCGTTCCTTAGGAGATTTATTATGATTAAAAATTCAAACTGGCAAAAATTGTCAGCCATTATTTTGGGATCTATTGCAATTCCTTTTGCATTACCAACCGCTGCAATGGCAGCACCAGATGCGGAAACCGCATATATTTTCAACAGTTTTTCATTCCTTATCCATGGCTTTATGGTAGCATTAATGGCTGCCGGGTTCTGTATGCTCGAATCCGGACTTGTCCGCTCAAAAAATGCAACTGTTCAGTCCACTAAAAATATTTCTTTGTATGCAATCGCTGGAATTATGTACGCTTTGGTTGGCTACAATCTAATGTATATGGATGTCAACGGTTACTTCGGGAGTTTAGCTTTCTGGAGTCCTTCGGAGCCATCCGTAGATGATGGTTATTCATCAGGTTCTGACTGGTTTTTCCAAATGGTTTTTGTGGCAACAGCCGCGTCAATTGTCTCTGGCGCAGTGGCCGAACGTGTTAAATTAACCTCTTTTCTTGTTTTCGTTGTTATTCTGACAGCCCTAATCTACCCAATCCAAGGCAGCTGGTCATGGGGTGGTGGATATTTATCAGAAGCAGGTTTTCTTGATTTTGCTGGTTCTACCATTGTTCACTCTGTAGGTGGTTGGGCAGCCCTCACCGGTTGTTTGATAATCGGGTCGCGTAGTGGAAAATATGCCGATGATGGGAGCGTAAAACCAATGCCAGGGTCAAACTTGCCTCTCGCAACTCTGGGAACTTTTCTACTTTGGTTTGGATGGTTTGGTTTCAATGGAGGCTCTCAGTTAGCCATGGGTTCAGCTGCGGATGTGGATGCAATTAGTAATATTTACATTAACACTAATCTTGCAGCAGCAGCTGGTGTAGTGGTTGCGATAATAGGAACTTTAATTTTATATGGAAAAGTCGACTTAACAATGTGCCTAAACGGAGCTTTGGGAGGTTTAGTAGCCATTACTGCCGAACCTCTTGCCCCAAGTCCTATATTAGCGATTTTCATTGGTGGAATCGGAAGTGTGTTAGTTATACTTACAGTTCCATTGTTAGACCGTTTAAAAATTGACGATGTAGTCGGTGCAATACCGGTACACTTGGTTGCCGGTATATGGGGAACAATCGCAGTGGTTTTATCAAACTCAGACGCAACATTAGGAGCACAACTGTATGGAATAATTGCCATTGGAGCGTTCACTATTGTTACATCTGCAATAGCTTGGTATGCCATTAAGATTGTGATGGGAGTTCGCTCAGACGAACAAGATGAATTGGACGGTTTGGATAAAGCGGAATGCGGCTTAGATGCTTACCCAGAATTCTCTAAGTAAAACTCTTTTTGCTTCGTAGCATCTATAAATGGCTCTTCCAATTTGGAAGAGCCATTTTTTTATCAGCCTAATATGCCCTATTTTAAAGAACAAATGCCTTTCGATGCAGCTATCATGTTTCTTATTTTCTGGAAAAATTAGGGCTATTTAGGGTATCATATGTTAACAGCCATGATGCCCTCACTCACCACCCTAATCGGAGATAAACTTTTCTAATGCAAAATCAGTTTTCAGATTTTCGAAGTGATACAGTTACTACCCCATCAGCAGAGATGCGTCAGGTCATGAGTGAGGCAGATGTTGGTGATGATGATTACAGAGATGATCCAACGGTCATAAGATTAGAAGAAAAAGTAGCTGAACTGTTTGAAAAGCCTGCGGCTCTTTTTCTGCCATCTGGTACGCAGTCTAATCTGATTGCAATTTTAACCCATTGTCAACGAGGCGAAGAAATCATTACTGGCAAAGGATATCATATCTATGCATGGGAGGGAGGCGGTGCAAGTGCGCTTGGCGGCGTTATTGTTCATCCGCTAACCACCGATGAAACTGGCGAGATAAATCTGGACGAGCTGAGTATATCTATCAAGAAAGGTAGCGGACATGAGCCGTCTACCAAATTATTATCTCTGGAAAACACCTATTGCGGCATGGTGCAACCCATTGAAAAACTGGATATGCTAACGCGTGTAGCGCATAACGCGAATATATCAACTCATCTGGACGGGGCTAGACTTGCGAATGCGGTGATCAAAACAGGAAATAGTTTTGCATCCTATGGCAGGTTGTTCGACACAGTTTCGTTATGTTTATCAAAAGGATTAGGCGCACCTGTTGGCTCTGTGCTCGTTGGGGGACCTGATTTTATTGAAAGAGCGCGTCGTCAGCGAAAACAGCTTGGCGGGGGGATGCGCCAGTCTGGAATTTTAGCAGCTGCAGGTTTATATGCGCTTGAACATAATTTAAATAGGCTAAATACAGACCATCACAATGCGTCTGTTCTGGCGCAAAAATTATCTCAGAATTCTTTGTTCCATGTGCGTCACAATCTTACCCACACAAATATTGTCTATGCGGATATAGAGCCAGACAAAGCTGAATCTATGCATGCGCATTTGGCTAGCAACCATATAAAAGTTAATTCTGCTGAAGCTGTTATCAGTGACGGTAAAATTTGGTTCAGATTTCGTTTTGTTACCCATCTAAATATCGATGATAAAGATATTAATCGGTTTATTGATTGCTGCAACACTTTTAATGGGTGAATTCTAGTATAGTTTATAGAGTTTTTAGAGAAAAATTTAATGCCTGATGAAGCTCCACAACTTGTTTCTGACTTTGGATTAACGCCAAAGGTTGAAGATGCTATTCTTACGGCGTTAAAGGAGCGAAATACGCCCAAGATAACGTCTCTTATAATGCCGATGCACCCATCTGATCAGGCACAGATACTAAATCGGACATCTCATAGTCAATGTGAAGAGCTTTTGCGGCTTGTCGGGGGAAAACTAGACCCGGAGGCAATTACATTCTTGGATGAGGAAGTCCGCCAGCAAGCCTTCGATGTATTGGGATCTGAAATTTATGCGCGGTTGCTACCGTCACTTGATTCTGACGATATGGCTCATATTGCGGCTGAGTTGAAGCCTGATGACCTAGAGCATGTGCTTGAGGCAATGCCACTTGAAAACAGGGTGGAGGTTAAACAGGCACTCTCATACCCTGATGAGACTGCAGGCAGAATGATGCAGCGCGAGAAAATCGCGGTTCCACCTTTCTGGGATGTTCGTCAAACGATTGATTATGTGCGCTCGCTCTCTTTTGATAAGGAGGATTTCTATAGCGTTATTATTACAGATCCCAATTACCATCCAATTGGTGAGGTTAGGTTTGATAAGTTAATCCGTGCTGATTTGAATAAAAAAATCTCAGAAATAATGGAAATAGATATGCATCTTATCCCTGCGATGATTGATCAGGAGGATGTTGCAAATTTATTTAGAAGATATGCAATGGTATCAGCTTGCGTAGTAGATGAAGATGGAATGCTTCTTGGGATTATAACGATTGATGATGTAGTTCATATTATTGATGAAGAGGCAGAAGAAGATTTGATGGCGCTTGCAGGTGTTTCGGATTCAAGCTTGCGATTATCTATTATGCAAATGTTTAAAGGCCGCTCACGCTGGCTTCTTGCAAATCTTGGCACGGCCATTATCGCATCAATGGTAATTGGTATTTTTGATTCCACCCTTAATCAGCTAATAGCTTTGGCGATATTAATGCCCATTGTTGCCTCTATGGGCGGAAATGCGGGAACGCAAACTGTTACAGTTGCTGTTAGAGCGATTGCACTTAACGGATTAACGCCAAAGCTTATTTGGCGATTTGCATTAAAAGAGGTGGTTGTTGGATTTTTAAACGGTATTATTTTCGCTGCATTATCGGCAATTATCGTTATAATTTGGTTTGCAGATATTTATATTGCGGCTGTTATTGCTGTTGCCATGATTATTAATCTTACCGTTGCAGCTTTATCAGGCGTTTTAATACCTTGCGGATTACACAGAATAGGGATAGATCCTGCCATTTCCTCAACTGTATTTTTAACAACCCTTACAGACATTGTTGGTTTCTTTGTCTTTTTAGGGCTTGCAGCCTGGTTCCTAATCTAGCACAAACACATTCACAATATTGTAAAAACGATAGCTAAATATGACCGTTCATCTTAAAAAATTATCTGTAGGCTCCGAAACATTAGAGTCTCTTATTATCAGGCAAAAACAGGTATTAGACGCTGGCAGACCGTTGCTTCATCCCACAAGAAACTGGCCAAAAAGAAAAGATGAGCTACTTGACGGGGGTAGTTTATATTGGATAATTAAAGGCCAGATGGTAGCGCGCCAGCCAATAACAGAGTTTGTTGAGATATCCCAGCCAGATGGTAAACCAAGATGTGGCATTATATTAGCTCCTGGATTAATTCCAGTCTGGCCTAGAAAAGTCAGAATTTTTCAGGGATGGCGATATTTAGAGCAAACGGACGTGCCAGCTGATATGCCAATCGATGATACAGATGAGACACCCTTGCCTTTTTCGCTTGCCAAAGAGCTCAGAGAGCTTGGACTTTTGTAAGATAAAAGCAGGCATCACTACATTATTATCTCTAACTTATGTCTTATGGAAAATAGGGGTTATCTTCTAGCGGGTCTGCTTCTGCCAGAGCATCTGGGCTATTATCAATCCATTCTGTCTCAGGATTTAGAGATACCGCAGTTGCCGTTGATGTGTCTGGTAGCAAGACAAGAGGGCCTTGTGCTTCGGCAGGAATTGCTGGGCGGACTGTCATTCTATATCCAACAAATATAGCTAATCCTAAATGAATAAATCCAATTAAACTAAAATAAGCCCAATCACCAAATATATCCATCGAGGCCGCCACCAATGGAGCGCCAATTACAGCGCCAATCCCATTTACCATTACCAGAGAAGATGAAGTGCTAACCATCTGCGATGGTGATAGATAGTCATTAGCGTGGGCGATAAAAAGCGAATAAAGGGTAAGTGACGTACCCCCAAATAGTGCCATTAAAAATAGAATTAGGAAAAACGCGCTATCTCCTAAAATACTTAGCCAAAAGGCAAAAGTGCTTGCGATTATGCTGATCCCAAGAATAACAACACGTCTGTCAAACCTGTCTGAAATCTGGCCAATAGGGTATTGAAGGCATAAAATACCGACAGTTGCGCTTGCCATAAAAAGTGATGTCTGAGAGGTAGATAGACCAATGCTTTTTGCATAGATAGCCCCTACACCAAAAAGCATTGCGGTAACAATTCCATGCAGGAATAATCCAATTAGCGCCAACGGCGAAATCTGAACCAATCTTCTAAGAGATACCAATTCGGGTGCTTCAAATTCGGGCGCCTTTGCAGCCGTTATCAAAATAGGTACAACAGCTAAAGAAACCAATACCGATGCAATCAGAAAGAGATCTATAGAGATGCCATCATCAACGCCGCTAATTAATTGACCCGCACCAAGGCCAGCCATTGTTATTATCATATAAATTGATAATATCTGACCTCTTGTCTCATTCGTTGCTTTTTCGTTTAACCAGCTTTCTACCACAATATACATTCCAGCATAACAAAAGCCTGTGATAAATCTCAATACAGACCAAGCAAGCGGGTTTTCAAAAAGTACGTGTAGTAATACACTTGCAGATGCAATCGCAGCAAGTGCGCCAAAGGTTCTTACATGGCCTACCTCGGACAAGGTTCTTGGAACAATAATAGACCCAATAAAGATCCCCAGAAAATACCCCGCCATCATTATACCAGTTAGCAAATTACTATAGCCAGCAGCAGATGCGCGAAGACCAATAAGAATAAGCTGAATACCGTTTCCGATCATAATTAATGCAAGACCGAAAAATAAGGGCCAAGTTGATATGAGAGAACGTATCATCAAATTTTCTTTCAAGTCTTAGCTAGACTTAATGATGTAAGTAAAAAAACAGGTGAATTTGGCACAATATTTAATCGCTCTTGATTTGATCGCTCTTGTGAACGGAAATAACCGGTACAATTCTTTACAGCGACTTACTCTCTTATTTGCGTCATTAATCTGTCGTTTATCAGATATCAAACATAATGCATATAACGCGACGTGCTGACTTTGAGTCTATAGCTGAGTATTTTATTATTTTTTTTCAGATTTAGAGTGTAATAAGATCGTAAGAATTTTGCTAATTAGGTTAGTATCATTGTCAATTTGTGTCTTTAATAATGTACCTGAATCATATCCTAATTGGATGGCAATAAAATAAATAAGCTGTTCTGGAAGTGTTCTACTATTATAAGAAATTACCCGTGTTGAGAGTTGCTGAATAAGCTGTTCTAGACGAGATTGAATTTGGTTTAGCCTGTTAGATATGGCAGGATATTCTTTATCCAAATTTCCGATGATATAAAGTGCTATTGAACAATCAAGTAATCCGCCATTGCGTTGTTTTAAATTCCAAAAATGGTACGTCTCTCCCTCTCTTCTATCTTGGATTTCAGCGAAGGCAGATGATAATTCTGCAGGTTTAATGCGTTGCGATCGCAAAATCTCCAGCTTTGCAGAAAGATGTTTAGAAAATGGAGAGCCATTAAGCACGGTGTGAGCATCTCTTAAGGCAAAAAATTCCCATATCCAAGCTTCCCTATCGTAATAGGATGAAAAGCGCTCACTGCTTATGGCAAGAGGTCCTGCATTCCCATCAGGCCGCAAACGCAAATCAAGTTCATATAATTTTCCATGTGCCGTCTTAAGACTCATCCAGCTGGTAATAAGCTGTGTGAGGCGGATGAAATAACTGCTTAATCCAAGTGGCTTCGCGCCATCTGAGACGTCATCCATCTGGCCATCATAAACAAAGATTAAATCAAGATCAGATTGCGCTGTCAGAGACTTGGTTGCTAATCTGCCAACGGCTATAATCTCAAGACTAGCGTCAATATTACCATGCCTAAGGGCAAAATCTCGTGACGCAAGATAGGTTATCTGGCAGAGGCAAGCACTTGCAACATCACTTCGGAAACGCATGATTTGCGATGACGGTGTCACTGCTTCTAGCAGGTGAATATCAGCTTGAAAATTCCAGCTTTTATTGCGTTTTCGTATGGTATCTAAAGCTTGTTCTAATGAGACATGTGCTAACTCATCTTCAAGTATTTTAGAGAGTGTCATTTTATCTGGAAGCTGGCTGAAAAACTCACTTTCTAGCAAATCATCCAAAAGATAGCTGTTATATCGAAGTTTTTCTGTTAGGCGAGGCGCTTTTACAAGAATGTTCGACAAAAGACCCACAAGAGATGGGTTGTTCTCAAGCAGTGCAAAAATTTGCACACCTGCTGGCAGGCTAGATATAATATCCTGAAAAGCGGCAAAAGCGGCATTAGGATAGTCTGATTTTGCAATTTCAGGTAACATTTTGGGAAGTAATCTTGCAAGATAGGACTTTGCTCGCTCGCTTGAAGTTGCTGCAATAGAGCCGCTTAGCCAAGCTTGTATCGTATCTTGTATCGCTTTTGCATTATCAAAACCAAGCTGAGCTATCCATTCTTGAACTAGCTCAGGTTGCTGAGGCAATGTGACAGAGGGGGCGCTTCCACTAGCGTGCCTTGAAACCATTTCATTTAATATAGGATGAGCAGCTGAATTCTTAGTGAATTCCAATAAGTCAGCTAATGCCATTCTAAAACTACTATTATTTTCATAACCCATCAGATATGCAAATGCTTCAAACGCATCCTCAGATTTTGGCAGTTTATGGGTGTGGGAATCTCTTTGATATTGAAGCCTGTGTTCTATTCTGCGCCAAGCATAATAACAGCCAATTAAAGCATTTGACTTGCCAGTAGCTAACCAGCCAGATTTTTCGAGCCCAATTAAGGCCCTTGAAGTATTATTGCTTCGAAGCTCAAAATTGCGTCCGCCCCCCAATAATTGAAGGATATGGGTTATTAACTCAACATGGCGAATGCCAAATGCGCCAAGCTTCACATCATAACCCAGATAGTCTTTTGGTATTGGTACATGCCTAAGCCAATTTTGCAAATCTTCAATAACGCTATAATCAAGCGTACTTCGCCAAATAAAGGGCTCTATTTTTGATAAGAAATCTGTTCCAAGTTGAGTATCACCGGCAATTGGTCTTGACCTTACAAAAGCGGCTCGCTCCCATGTTCTTGCGATACTCTCATAATAAATAATAGCGGTGTTTATATCTAAACTTATCGCCGTTGCGCTTGGATTAGGGCGAAGCCGCATATCGATGCGCCAGCCATTGCCATCTTTAGTTTTTGTTGAAAGCATATATATTAGACGCTGGCTAAGCTCTATAAATTGCTCGTCGCTATGTATCGCACTAGGTGAGTGAAGAGAAATCAGATCGAGATCTGAAGAATAATTTAACTCTTCTGCGCCAAGCTTTCCCATGGCTAAAATAGTCCAGCCGCATCTCTGCATCGATTGAATGCCCATTTGGCGTAGCACATAAGATGCTGTTTGCTGGATAGCGTGTTCTGCGACCAAACTAAGAGATTTGCAACTCTCTTCAATACTCAAAAGACCAAGCAGTTCACTCATTGAAATCACATAATGGCTTTGGTTTTTATACATTCTAATGGCACGCAAAACCTGTTGCTCATCACTTGTGTCAAGAAGGCTGGCCTTAAATTCCTCTGTTATATGGTTAAGAGCAAATTCCCAGTTTGAATTTAATATATCAGGTAAATAAAAAGAGGCATAGAACTGGCTTAGCTGAAGAAGATGGGGGCAGGTTGAAAAAATAGCAGAAAGCTTATTTTTGTCTGATTTAATGCCAGTCTGTTGTATATGCTCGCCTGCAATGGTTGTTGTAATTTTGCTGTTGCAAACAAGCTCTTGTCTTTGAAGCAATGAGGGTGTGTTGTTCTGTTCTGCAGTGTAAGGCATGGAAATAATCTCTTATATTTTGTATTTCTATAGCTGCTTCTATCCCAATACTACCTTTTTACTAACCTTCATTTTAGATAAAAACTGAAAGCATCTAGCTGTGAGGATTATACTAGCAAGGGCAAGCCCGCACGCAAGACCAAACCAGATTCCATTTGGCCCCAATCCAACCTTAAAGGCAAGAAGGTATCCAGTAAACAATCCGCCGCCCCAAAAACAAATGAAGCCAATCATTGCTGGAATTGCAGTATCATTTATGCCTCGCAATATTGATGCGGCTATGGCCTGCGTGCCATCAACGAGCTGAAATAGGGCCGTTATCAGAAGAAATGGTATCGCAAAGTTTGTTACTGCTTGCAAAAGAGGATCATCCTGCCGGAGAAAAATATCGATTAAGGGTAGATGAAATAGATAAATCAGCAAGGTCATCACGCTGGAAACAGCTATCCCTAATCCCAGGGAGATAATACTCATTCTTGAGACTTTTTTTGTATCCTGACTTCCTGCGGCTCTGCCTATTAGAATAGCACTTGCCTGCGCGATCGATAGGGGGATCATAAAACAGATGCCTGCGAGCTGGGTTGCTATTGCGGTTGCAGCAAGCGCTGCTGTACCAAACACCCCCATCATTATCGATGCGACCGCAAACATACCTGTTTCAGACATAACCATTACCCCGTTAGGCGTGCCAACTTTTAATATTTTTTTGGTTATCTGCCAATCCATTACCCATAACCGCCTAAAAGGCTGAATTTGATTAAAAGGTGCTCGAAACCCAATGATGAGGGCCATTGATAACGTGCCTATGAAGAAGCACATAGCAGTTGATAAAGCAATCCCAACGAGACCTAATTCAGGCACCCCAAGAAAACCAAATGCAAGCAATTCATTGCCAACAAGATTACAACTAAGTGCAATGATTGCGCCAAGTAACTGCACATAGGGCTTTCCATAAGCGGCAGAGAAGAAACGCATAACTAGGAATAAAAACATTAACGGCAAGGTAAAGGCTGATATGACTAAGAAAGGCGCGGCATGATTTACCAGAATTTCATCCTGTCCTAAGGCAGGTAACAGCCAAATGCCACATATGATTGGCAACGCTAATATAAGGCCAAATGCAATGGAAACCGTCATTCCCTGTCTAAATACCCGTCTTACAGAAGTCATATCACCGGCACCCAGAGCCTGTGAGGTAAGTGAGGAGATTACAACTAACATGCCAAGTGCAAAGAAATAAAATGGTTGATAATATCTTATAGCAAGACCGCCTGCCGCAAGGTCAAAACTGCCAAGGCGGCCCATGGCCCAAATATCGGATGTCATGATTCCAATAGAAATGAGCTGAGCTATTCCAAGCGGAATGGCAAGTCTAATCAGACTATAAAAGTCTAATTTCCAGTTAACAATAAGTGTGTTAACAAAACCAGATTTTTTTAAGTACACTAAGAAACACTCTCAAAAATAAAAGCAGAGTGACAACTCTTTAGACCATTCATATCTAAATACTTAATATCAATCGCTAATACACACTTTCTTTAAATTCGTAATGCCAGTATAAATACACATCGTCAATTAATAAAACTTGATTTTCTTTTAAATAATCAAACTTAATTCTATGAGATCACAGATGGTTCGTTTTCTAAAATTCTTGTTAACAAGAATATTCCCTGCATTCTTGGTTCTAGGCCTATTTATTGCTGGATTTATGTATCTACAAAGCACAAAGCCTGTGGTGGAACCTATTACATTAGAAGAGAAAGAATGGTCTGTAAAAGCAACGCCTGTTTCATTCTCTGATGCACAGCCTAATTTTAGGGCGTACAGTACGGTTAAGGCAATGCGCCAAGCCAATTTACAAATGGCCGCTATTGGGGAAATAGAATTTGTATCTCCAAATTTGAAGGAAGGTGCCATATTAAAGAAGGGTGAACTTCTCGTCCGGTTGGATACGACACGGCAAATATTGGCGCTTGCAGATACCGACGCTAAAATAGAAGCCGAGAAAATCAATATTGCCTCTCTTGAAAAACAGACAGAGCTTCGGCGCAAGCTTGTTGATAGAGTGCAAAAAATGAAAATCCGCAATGTAGCAACAGATGCAAGTCTGGATGAAGCTGAACTCTCCCTTGTGATTACCGAAAATCAGGTTTCTCAATCTATTGCCAGATTAAGAGCATTGGAAATTCTTCGCAAAAATCAATTAAAAGATATTGAAGATGCTGAACTTGTTGCCCCTTTTACTGGTAGCTTGAATAATGTTAATATTGCATTAGGACAAAGAGTTACAGGCGCTAGCTCATTTGGTAAATTAACTGAAATAAATTCGGCAGAAGTGCCTTTTATTGTGCCAGCAGAAATATTTGTAAATGCAGACCGGCTGTTAAATTCAAAAGTGTCTGTCATATGGAAAAGTGGTGATGATAATGTTGCTACTATCCCAGCCACTATTCGCAGATATCAATCACAAGTTAATAAGTCTGATGGAGGCGGAACTGTATTTGCCGAGTTGGATGTAGAAACAGCAACGTCTATTCCAGTTGGTGCGTTTGTAGAAGTTGTCTATCAAGGGCTAGACTTGGAGCAAGTAGCCGTGCTTCCAGAAACAGCGCTTCATGAAAATAATCAGGTATATATTGTGGTAAATGGTCGCTCAGTCGCAAAGCAGGTGGAAATTAAACATCGAAGCGATGGAAAAATTTGGATATCGGGTGATTTAGAAGAAAATGATCTAATCGTTAGTACCCGATTGCCAGGGCTTGCGGCTGGCATGAAAGTTGAAATTTCAGAAATTATTGATGTGGAATAAGTTTCATGTTTGCAGACATTATTAAATTTTTTGTTAAACACAGAACAGCAGCAAATCTTATTATGATTTTGATGTTGCTTGTTGGCGCTTTATCCACAACCCGCATAAATAAGCAGTTTTTTCCTGATATTAACGTTGATATCATTGCTGTTTCTGTGGCTTGGACAGGAGCAACTGCAGAGGATGTGGATTCGAATATTACTCAGTCGTTGGAGCCAGAGTTACGCGCAATTGAAGGAGTAAAGACTGTTAAGTCGACCTCTTTTGAAGGAAGAGCAACGGCAGTTGTCGAGTTTGATTTTGGGACTGATATGCAGAAGGCGTTGTCTGATGTTGAAAACGCAATTGGAGCAGTTGATTTCCCCGATGAGTCTGAAACGCCGGTTATTATTCAAGCAGAATTTTTAGATACTGTCGCAACGCTTACCTTATATGGCAATGTATCATTGGATATTCTACGCTTCCATTCTAAGCAAATTAAAGAGGAATTGTTACGGGTTGGCGTAGATAAAATTGACTTAATTGGTCTGCCTGAAGAAGAAATTATTATTGAAGTAAAAGAGAGTGAATTAGCGCGGCTAGGGCTGAGTCTGGTCGACCTCTCAAATATAATTTCTGCTTCCTCTATTGATATTCCAGCAGGTAGTTTTGCGGATGGCGCTTTGCGTGTTCGCTCTCTTGGCAAACGGTATCGAGCTGCTGATTTCTCGGATATTGAAGTCCTTGTTAGAAGTGATGGAAGTTCGGTGTTGCTGGGCGATGTTGCTGATTTAAAGGATGGAATTAAAGATTCTGCTGTCCTGATTTTTCATGACTTAATGCCAGCGGTGAATTTGGTTATCCAGCGAAGTGAGACGAATGATTCACTAAAAATTAACGACATAGTTCAAACCTATCTTTCAGAAAAGGTCGAGACGTTACCAGCTTCTTTAACATTGGCGCAACATAATGTTCAAGCTGATTTAATATCTGAAAGAATTGAGTTGATGGTATCAAATGGTATCAGTGGTCTGGTTATCGTTTTACTGGTTTTGTTCTTATTCCTGCCCGCTAGAACGGCTTTTTGGGTTGCATGGGGAATTCCTGTGGCATTCATGGCAACATTTGGTGTAATGCTTCTATTTGGCCAAACTATCAATATGATATCACTATTTGGCTTGATAATGGCTCTCGGGATTGTTGTGGATGATGCTATTGTTATAGGAGAGCATACCGAGTATCTTCGCACCAGCAAGCAACTCTCAGCTCAAGATTCTGCTATCCTTGCCGCAACACGCATGGGCGGACCTGTATTCTCATCCACACTTACTACTATTGCAGCATTTATTCCGTTATTTATAATCCAAGGTGTTATTGGTGCAGTTATTGTTGCAATTCCGGCAGTGGTATGTGCCGTGCTTGTTGTAAGTTTAGTTGAATGTTTCTTTGTTTTGCCGACACATCTTGCACATGGAGGTGGGGACACGACAAAAAAGCCTAGTCGTTTCAGGCAAATAATTGATTCAGGTTTTAATTATTTCAAGGAGCGAGCATTTAGCCCAGTCGTGCGCATCTCTTTTCGTTTTAGATATGTAACCCTTGCTGCTGCATTCGGATTATTGATTTTATCTGTTGGTATGATGGTGGGGGGTCGTGTTGGCTTTGTCTTTTTCTCTTCGCCTGAAGCAGATATTGCTTATGCAAATGTCACAATGGTGCCAGGTTCTTCTGAAAAGCAAACTATGGCGATGTTAAGTGAGCTTGAAAGAGCGGTAAAGGCAACAGAAGAAAAACTGACAAAAGGTGAAACTGATTTAATCGATTTTGCTTATACTCAATTTGCTCAGACGCTTTCTGAGGAGGATGCGCAAACTGCTGTAAATGTGAGACAAGGCGCTATTCTTATTAATCTCATTCCTGCTGATAAAAGAGAGGTTCGTTCTCGTGATTTTGTAGAGACACTTCGGAATGAAATTATCCCACAACCAGGATTAGATATCTTGCAGGTTCGAGCACCCGAGGGTGGCCCCCCCGGAAGAGACATTGACATTCGAATTATGGGCAATGATTTGAATGAGTTAAAGCAGTTAGCACTAAAGACCGTAGATATCGTCAAACAGCTCTCTGGCGTCTCAGATGTTGTAGATAATATGAATTATGGTGCTGAGGAACGCATTATCACCCTTACTCCGCTCGGCAGGTCGCTTGGATTTACTACCCAGTCCGTTGGTTTGCAAATCAGGTCTGCACTTGACGGGGCTGTTGTGCAGAAATTTGCAAGAGGAGATGAGGAGGTAACAGTTCGCCTGTCGCTGCCAGATAATGAATTACTTCATGATGACATAGGTCAGTTTCAGCTAATTGATAACTCTGGAAATTATGTAGATTTGGACGAAGTTGCTAAAATTGAAAGTAGGCTTGGGTTTGACATTGTAAGACGTCAAAACGGTTTTCGAGAAATTGCTATTTTAGGTGATTTAGATGAAGCGGTGATGAATACATCTGAATTCGTGCAGGCAATGGAAAATTCTGAATTACCTGATTTAGTTGCCGATGCGGGATATAGTTACGCATTTGGTGGCAGGAATCAGGAGCAGGATGAAACGTTTGCTGATATGGGCGTGGGAGCGATTCTAGCGCTAGTATCAATATATGTCATTTTAGCATGGGTTTTTTCAAGCTGGACTCTACCTTTTTCTGTAATGATTATTATTCCATTTTGTCTGATTGGTGCCGTTTTCGGTCACTATGTAATGGGCTTAAGTCTGAATATATTATCAATGTTTGCGATAATTGCTTTAGCTGGAATTGTGGTGAATAATTCTATTATTCTGGTCGCAACAATAGAACGTCGCAAACTAGAGTTAGAGGATGATGGAAATCTTTTGGAAAATGCTGTGGTTCGTGGTGCAATGGACAGGCTCAGGCCAATGCTTCTTACTTCTGGCACCACAATAGGCGGGCTATCTGCCATTATGTTTGAAAAATCACTGCAAGCACAATTTCTAATTCCGATGGCAACTACAATCACATTCGGACTTGCTGTTACAAGTGTGCTGGTATTATTTGTTGTTCCTGCAATGATAGGGGTAAGTAGCGATATTGGTAGCATTGTAAGAGGCATATTGAGGTTTTTTGGAATTGGCCGGGCTGTGCAAGACAAGGTTTTGTTAGCAAGCGACGAATAAGATAAATAAACGATAAGAATCACAGATCGGTGCAGCAGGGATCCTTAATTTTTGGACAATCCGTTTGAATTCTTAATGAACGGAAGAATCGCATTTTATGAGTAGTACTGGTAAGAAAGCAAGTTTCATGTCTAATGGTGACGGTCATTCTGGAAATTCTGGGGGAACCCCTAAAAAGGGTCCCTCTGGCAGGTCATATAAAACCAAAGCAGGTCTCACTAAAAAACCTAAAAAAATGCGCGGTCGTAAATTATCTTCTCAGCGTTGGTTGACACGGCAGTTAAATGACCCGTTTGTATCTCAAACTCATGACCGTGGTCTTCGCTCACGGGCAGCGATTAAGCTTGAACAAATGGATGACAAGCATCATTTCTTAAAGCCACATATGAAAATTGTTGATTTGGGATGTGCGCCAGGGGGATGGCTGCAAATTATTTCAAAACGATGCCGTCTTGATGCAGGGATAGGATGCCTTGTTGGGATTGATTTACTTGAAACCGAGGCTGTGGCAGGATCTTATATTCTGCAGGGCGATATTCATGACCCCTTAATGCTTGAAGAAATCAAATCGCATTTAGAGGGCAAAGCAGATATTGTATTATCAGATATGGCAGCAGCGACAACTGGACATCGCCCAACTGACCATCTAAGAACGATGGGTCTGCTTGAGATAGCGATTGATTTTGCAGATGAAGTGCTTGCTGATGGGGGTGTTTTCCTTGCCAAAGCGTTTAGAGGTGGGGCAGATAAATCTTTGCTTGGACTTTTGAATGAGCGATTTGAAAAAGTAAAACATCTCAAACCAGCAGCAAGTAGAGTTGAATCAGTTGAAACCTATTTACTTGCGACCGGATATCTCAGGGTAGAAAAAGCAGAACAGGCAAGAGATTAGATTTTCTGGTTAGGCTTTTCCAATTTGGCTTTTCCATTCTGGCTTTTTTAGCTTGAAGAGCGTATGTTTTGCAACATATTACAGCAAAATAGGATACAACAAAATGTCACAAAACGATCTATTAAAAATTGCTGGAAGACAAATTTCAGATGCGCTTACATTTGATGATGTATTGCTACAACCTGGCTATTCCGAAATACTGCCAAATGCAACCAATATAACAACAAGGCTGACACGCACTATTAATCTTCATTTGCCTTTGATATCTGCTGCTATGGATACAGTTACAGAGAGCAAATTAGCGATTGCAATGGCACAGGCTGGCGGGATTGGCGTGTTGCATAAAAACTTCACGATAGAAGAACAGGCAAATCAGGTTCGCTCGGTTAAAAGATTTGAAGCGGGAATGGTGGTAAATCCGCTTACTATTAGTCCTGATAAAACACTTGGCGAAGCACTTGAAATGATGCGACGCAATCAAATTAGTGGTGTTCCAGTGGTAAAGGAAGACAATATTCTGGTTGGTATTCTAACCAACCGTGATGTAAGATTCGCCACTGACATGACCAAGTCCGTTTCAGATTTAATGACGAAAAGCGTGATATCAGTCACAGATGAATCACATGCAGAAGAAGCAAGAAGCTTGCTACATAAGCATCGCATTGAAAAACTGGTGGTTGTAAATCAGAAAAATCAATGTATTGGACTTATTACGGTAAAAGATATGGAAAAAGCTGAGAACCACCCTCTTGCTTCTAAGGATAGTTCTGGACGGCTTTTGATAGCAGCTGCTACGGGCGCTGGGCATAATGGTGTTGAGCGTGCAGAAGCATTGATAGAAGCAGGTGTTGATGTGATTGTGGTAGATACAGCCCACGGGCATTCAGAATCGGTTTTGGCGACTGTTAGAAGCGTGCGAAAGCTATCAAATGAAGTTCAGATTATTGGCGGCAATATTGCTACCGCTGACGGAGCGCAAGCCTTGATTGATGCTGGCGTTGATGCGGTTAAAATTGGCATTGGGCCTGGGTCGATTTGTACAACTCGAATGAT
>OZSS01000495.1_pt1 | contig 18794 bp, 17 predicted proteins | sample 1779911 | NCBI WGS metagenome assembly OZSS01 (sample SAMEA2603589, study PRJEB24840) | metagenome | biome: Water; feature: Photic zone; material: Seawater sample | place: Mediterranean Sea | collected 2013-11-12 | depth 10 m | reverse complement strand
CTCGGAAGCCTTAAGAATCATTATGGATTGAAAGCGATTCTGATCGATTGTCCCCCTACCCTCGGTCTCCTCTCCATGAACTCACTATGCTCGGCAGATCACTTAATCGTGACTCTGCAGTCGGAATACCTTGCACTCGAAGGATTGGGGCAAATTGTAAGCGTGATCGAACAATTAAAAAATTCGGGTGCCAACGAAAACTTGTCACTCGGTGGCATAGTAATGACCATGTATGACAACCGAACACGATTGTCTTATGAAGTTTGGCTCGAAGTGAACAAGCACTACCCCAAGCAAATTTTCAAAACCGCAATACCTAGAACCGTCCGTTTAAGCGAAGCCCCGAGTTTCGGAAAGACGATTTTCGAATACGACAAACAAAGCCCAGGTGCAATTGCTTACGCAGCTCTTGCTCAAGAAATAAAAAATCGCTTTTTCAGCGAGCCGATCGCTTTGGGATGAAACTGCTCCAGCGACTGTCCGGTGCTCTTGTGAAAAAGAAGGGTGAATCGGCCATCCCAGTTGAATTGCGGAAGAAAATTAGACTTTTGGAAAAACGAATGGGATACTTTTTCCGAAACCCTTCCCTACTCGAACAAGCTTTGACCCATCCCTCTTTCAACGAGCATACAAAGGGTAAGGAAGACAATCAGAGACTTGAGTTTTTAGGAGATGCCATCCTAGGAGGGATCCTCTCCCTTCATCTTTACGAACTGTACCCCAATGATGATGAAGGCTCTCTCAGCAGAAAGAAAGCGGTTTTGGCCCGCGGATCCACTTTAGCAAGCTTGGGGAGTAAGCTCGGACTCCCTGAGGCTCTGCAAGTCAGTCGAACGGAAAGAAAGAACCAAGGTCACTTGCGCCCATCGACCCTGGAGGATGCAATCGAAGCAATCATTGGAGCCATTTATTTGGATGGTGGATGGCCCGACGCGCAGAGGTGTGTTTTGCGGTGGTTGGGTGATGTAAATCAGATGCTTGAAGCAGGGGAAAGTGGCTTTAACCCCAAAGGCCAACTTCAGGAATTCGTTCAATCCCAAAACCCGGAAGAGAAAATAAAGTATCATCTCTTGAGGGAGGAGGGACCGCCTCATAACAAAAGATTTCTCATGCAAGTAACCATTGGAGGTGCAGTAATCGCTCAAGGTTCAGGTAAAAGCAAAAAAGAAGCCGAAGAAAAAGCTGCGGGCGAGGCGTTGACCGGCCTTAGATCAGAACACCATCCTACCCAGCGAACGGGAAGCTGATGAAAAGGGTGCAAGTGCCAGGGGGAAATCAATCCCTCTTCTTCCCCTCGATACCCGAAGCTTCCAACGCTCCAATCGCAGCAAACCTGATTGCTTCAGGCCAACACCAGGTGAGCGTTCTTATAGCCGAATCCATTTCAAAATCAGAACTTTGGGGAGAAGATGTTGCTGGTTTGATTGAGTTCCTCGAACCCAAAAAGGAAATTTCGTTTTTCGTTTTTGACGAATCTCCGAACCCTTCGCACCCAGATGCTTTCGAAAGAGATTGCGACCGCATCAGCGTGCTCTCAAAAATGCAGTCCGCCGAACAAGGAACGGGGGCAAATGAGTGCCTTCTCATTGCAACAACGCCCGAAGCCTTGCTTTCCCCCTGCCCGCGCCTGATTGATCATCAAAAAAGTGAAGTAAGGATCACCAAGGGACAAAATTTGGATTTCGAATCCTTCTGTGAAGAACTCGCAACGAGCCTTGGTTATTCGTCTGAAATCCTTTGTGAAGAACCCGGACAATTCGCGGTACGAGGAGGATTAGTCGACATTTATCCGATTAATGGAGATCGTCCCATTCGGGTAGACTTTTTTGGCAATGAAATTGAGGAAATTCGAGCCTTTGACCCAACGACACAAAGAACCAATGAAGAATTGGCTCATACTAGCCTATCTTCAACGCAGATCGAACAGCAGTATGGGAAGGAGGGCGAATTCTTCCAGTATCTAACTTCTTCGGTTTTATGGTTTTTGCACGAACCTGAGATTCTACTGGGTCTTCACCCTCTGGTTTTCCACGAAGCCCATCAAAAAGCAGCTGAAAAGGCGAATTTCTCGCTCGCTTGGAAAACGCATCCCAAGCACCGAAGTTTTTTCATAGGATCAAGTGAGATTGATGCGGGAGCCGGAATCTTTGAGCATGCAGAAAGGAAAGAACTCGATATACAATCTACGAGCCGGGAACTTCATTGGAAGTCCTCTGCGGTTTTTCATGAGGGGACTTTTGAAAATGAAAAGCAAAACCGGGTAAGTTCTCTTTTCCAATTACTCAAAAGGCAGGACGAGGGTCACGAGATTCTAATTGCTGCTGGTGCAGAAGCAGAGAAAAAGAGGATTTCCGAATTGATAAGGGAAGAGTCTTCGCTCGAACGGTTATGCCCAACCTTCATACCAGTCGGTCTGAACGAAGGTATTCGAATACCCAAAGGGAAATCAACTGACTTTCTAAGCGAATTTCTTACCCGTCCGGACTCAGGCATTGCCCTTGTTTCTAGTAAGGAACTTTTGGGGAGAGAAAGAAGCCGCCGGCCCAACCGATCAAGAAAAGCCCGAGTGCAAAGGAAGGAAGTGGATCAAGCACTGGATTTCTCGGAGCTTATCGACGGCGACCACCTCGTCCACCACCAGCATGGAATCTGCAGGTTTCAGTCTTTGGGTAAAATAGAAGAAGGCAACCGCATCGAAGAAGCCATCACGGTCGAATTCGATGACGGTCTTCTCCTCCATGTACCCCTGCAGCAATCCCACCTTCTTTCTCGTTATGTTGGCCTGAGTAAAAGCAAACCAAAACTCGCAAAGATTGGCGGCAAGTCCTGGGCCAAAACTCGCCAGGCAGCAGAACTTGCTGCCTTGGATCTCGCGGCAGACTTACTCCGCTTGCAAGCATCCCGAGAAAGTAATACGGGTCATGCATTCTCCGCTGACGACCAGTGGCAAAAGGAATTCGAGGATGCGTTTCCATATACAGAAACCGTTGACCAACAAAAGGCCATCGACCAAGTGAAGCAAGACATGGAAAGTTCAGAACCAATGGATCGATTGGTCTGCGGAGATGTGGGCTTCGGTAAAACAGAAGTTGCCCTGCGGGCAGCTTTCAAGGCAGTGATGGATGGAAAGCAGGTGGCTCTCCTTTGCCCCACAACCATCCTTTGCCAACAACATCTTAATTCATTCCGTGACCGAATGATCGACTTCCCCATAACCCTCGAGATGCTCAGTCGGTTCCGCACCGCCGGTCAACAAACCAAAATCCTGGAGGCTCTTCGTCTGGGTTCACTGGATCTTGTGATTGGCACCCACCGCCTTCTCAGTGACGACTTAAGCTTCAAGGACTTGGGGCTATTAATCATAGACGAAGAACAGAGATTTGGCGTTCAACACAAGGAAGCGATCAAAAAGCTTAAGGCGAGTGTGGATGTTCTCACCCTTAGTGCCACCCCTATACCCAGAACGCTCTACTTTGCAATGGTTGGGGCTCGTTCCATGAGTGCCATCGAAACCGCTCCGGTCAATCGCCTCCCAATAAGGACGGAAGTGCTCCATAAGTCAGACGATATCCTTACCAAAGCCATCGATACTGAAATCAGGAGAAGTGGGCAGATTTTTTACCTTCATAATCGCGTCAAGACGATTCACTCAGTAGCCCGCAAACTCGAGGCTCTCTATCCAAAGCTTCGCATTGCCGTTGGGCATGGACAAATGAATGAGGAGGCACTCGAAAAGATTATGACCGATTTCGTAGCCGGTGAATATGATATTTTAGTTTGCACAACCATCATTGAATCCGGTCTGGATATTCCCAACTGCAACACAATTATTATAGAAGGAGCTGATAAATTTGGACTTTCCCAGCTTTACCAACTTCGCGGACGAGTGGGCAGGTTTTCCCGTCAAGCCTATGCCTACCTCCTTCTTAATCGCCACCTCACGGTTTCGGACCAAGCAAAGAAAAGACTTTCAGCGATCCGCCAAGTGAATCATTTCGGAGCCGGCTTTCGCATCGCTTTGCGCGACCTTGAGCTCAGAGGTGCAGGCAATCTGTTGGGTAGTGAGCAGAGCGGACATGTTGCAGGAGTTGGCTTTGAACTTTATTGTCGATTACTCAAAGAAAGTGTATCGCGGCTTAAAGGTGATGAAATCAGCCTGCGCCCAAGTGCCGTAATACGAGTTGACTTCCTTTCATCGGAAGAAGAAAGCGAAGGGGAAATAATCGGGGCACTCATCCCCGAATCCTACGCCGCCGAACCTCGTCTAAGAATAGAAAGTTACCGCAAGCTTGCCCAGTTCCAGAGTACCAAAGAAGTGCATGACTACGCCGAAGAGTTGAAGGATCGCTTCGGTGCCCTTCCCCAAGAAGTGACCGCCTTGTTATTGGAGACTGAAATCCGGTGCCTTTGTGAGGAGGCGAACTTTGACCAGTTGGAAGTTAAAGGAAATGAAATATTCCTCCGCCTGGTAAGAAAGCCAGGTGACAAAAGCGTGAAATTCCTACGTTTGGCGGGTAAAATCCCTACCCTTTCTTCAAAAACGCCTCTTTTAAAGTTGAAGGAACTGATTGCTTTTCTCAAGATCAGAATCCATGGGAATACGGAAAACACAGTTTAAGCTTTCATGGTTGGTGCCAGTGAGCCTCATCATCTTTCACTCGTTTGTTTCAGCCGAGGAACTCATTGAAGTGAATCGGATTGTTGCGAAAGTAAATGACCGGATCGTCACCTGGGGCGAAATTGCAAAAGCAATGGACCGGCTCAATTTTTCCAATAGCGAAAAGAAACTTCGAGCATCTGAATTTGTTGATGGCAAAATAGACCGCCTCCTATCCATTGTTGCCTTTTCCGAGAAAGGAATGGCCATTCCAGATTCTTACATCGAACAGGAATACAACAAAAGACTGATTCAGGAGTTCAATGGTGACCGAAAACTCTTTCGTGATGTGCTCAAGAGCAATGGACAATCCCAACTCGAATATCGTGATGAAATTAGAGAAGAAATCATATATGGTCACATGCTCGCCACCCGAAAAAGACTGAAAGAGGAAATTAGCCCGGATAAGGTAGAGGCTTACTACAAAAACAACCCATCCCTTTTTGTAACCGAGGAGAAGGTGAGGATCCGTGAGATTGCCTTCTCCCAGATTGCCGATGAACCAGCCTCCGTCCTTATGCAACAAGCAAGAAAAACTCGGGCCAATCTTGCTGCAGGAGAACCTTTCGAAAAGTTGGCTGCTCAAAATGGGCAAAGCCCTTATCGCGATAAAGCCGGTGACTGGGGAGTCTTGGTCTCCAAACGTGAAATCCGAAGCGAAGAACTTAGAAAAGAAGCGTTTTCCTTAGCCACAGGGAAAGTTTCTCAACCCTTTTTGGTCAGTGTGCTCGAGCGTAAGCCGGATGGAAGTATTGGGAAATCCGGAAAATCGGCAGTTTACATCATTAAAGTGGACGAAAAGATAGCTTCTGGACGAAAGACTCTGGATAGCGTTCGCAATGAGATCGAAAAGATTCTTACAGCAAATATCGAGAAAGACAGCCAGCAGCGTTGGTTGGCCAAGTTGAAAAAAGACGCCTATGTCGAGATCAACCTCCCAAACTAATTTGTAAAAGATCGCGGCCGATCGGCTTGCCAGCGAATGAAACGTTCCTCATCGCCAACCATTCGTGACCTGCCAGTCGAAGAAAGACCGCAGGAGCGGCTCGAAAGACTTGGTGCATCCGCACTTTCCGACCGCGAACTTCTCGCTATGCTGATCCGCTCAGGAACCGCTCGATACGATGTTCTTGCCATTGCCGATGAATTAATTGGTTCAGCGGGTTCACTCGCCGGGCTTTTACGTTGGGACTCCTCGGATTTTCTTCAAATCAAGGGAATTGGCAAGATCAAGGCCCTGCAACTCAGTACCCAAGTTGAGATAGCAAAAAGGATGATGCGAAGTGAAAGAATCGCCGATCTCATTTTGGACGAACCCCAAAAAGTTTGGGAATACCTTTACCCGGAAATACGCTCCGATACCGTCGAAAAGGTTTGGGTTCTCTGCCTTGACCGTAAGAACAAACTGATTCGAGCCGAAGCGGTGACATCCGGCACAGCAACTGGCAGCCTGGTGCATCCTAGGGAAGTCTTCCGACCTGCAATCCGCCATGGAGCGACGGCCTTGATCCTGGCTCACAATCATCCAAGTGGAGACCCAAGCCCAAGTGGAGCGGATCTTCGGGTAACGAAAAAAATTCTCGAAGCGTCCAAAGCGGTGGACCTGGAAATGCACGACCACATCATTTTAGGAGAACCTGAACATTGTCCAAATGGAACCGGTTACTACAGCTTTTCGGATGCCGGATTAATTGGCTGAAAATTCTTTAACTAGCTTCTTGCGTACGACGAAGTATCCATCCGATCTAACGGAATAGCTCTTTAACTTGCCAAGGAAAGAAAACGAACGCTCCAACGGGCAACCGCAAAAGCGAGGCCCTGTGGTTGGTTATCTCTTTGATGGGAAAAGGATTCAAAATCCGTAGCACCTGCAGTACCCTCCCCTCCATAGTCCTGAGAATCAGTGTCCAATAAGACCCGCCAATGTCCTTGGTGTGGACAACCCCAGTCTCGATGCCTCAGTTGATCTGAAAAATTACAGGCAACCAGCAAGGTATCCGATGGATGTTCGCCGAATTTCAAAAAGGAAAGAGTTTGACCTTCGGAATCGTTGCAATCAACCCATTGAAACTTATCCGAATCATGGTCCGCCTTTGCCCAAGTCGGGTGCTTAAGGTACAGATTGTTCAAGTCTGCGACCAAACGTCGAACCCCTTCGTGGAGTGGGAATTCAAGCAGGGCCCAATCGAGCGGCGTTTCAAAATCCCATTCCTTCCATTGACCGAATTCGCATCCCATGAATAGCGTCTTCTTTCCGGGCCAAGTCCACTGCAAGGTAAGTAAAGAGCGCAGATTAGCCAAACGGTCTGAATGTTCACTTAGGTTCATCTTGTTGGCCAACGAACCTTTCCCATGCACCACTTCATCATGGGAAAAGGCCTGAACGAAGTTTTCGGAGAATTGATACATGGCACCAAAGGTAAGGTTGTCGTGGGACCCCGACCGCTCGCTTGGTGAGGTAGCAAAATACCCAAGCACATCATGCATCCACCCCATGTTCCACTTAAAGTCAAAGCCCAAGCCCCCGACACTCGGTGGCTGAGTAATTTGAGGAAATGCAGTGGATTCCTCTGCAATACTTATAGCATGGGGATGTTCTTCGTGAATGGCTTGGTTAAACTGCTTGATGAATTCGATTGCCTCCAAATTCTCGTTCCCGCCCAAGGGATTGGGGATCCACTCGCCCTCTTTTCTTCCATAGTCCAGATAGAGCATGGATGCAACCGCATCTACGCGGAAGCCATCTACCCCAAATCGATCCAACCAAGCCACAGCACTCCCGATAAGAAAACTTCTGACCTCTGGCCTACCGTAATTGTAACACAGCGTGCCCCACTCCGCATGTCGGCCTTGCTTAGGGTCTTCATGCTCAAAGAGACAGGTGCCATCAAAACGAGCCAAGGCAAACTCATCCTCCGGGAAATGAGCGGGGACCCAGTCAATCAGCACCCCGATACCAGCTTCCTTTATTGCACGGATCATGGTGGTGAAATCTTCGGGGCTACCATAACGATAAGTGGGTGCATAATAACCGGTGACTTGGTACCCCCAAGACGCTCCGTAGGGATATTCACTGGGTGGAAGAAACTCGACATGCGAAAAACCCATCTCCTTCAAATACACGGGTAATTGCTCGGCAAGTTCGAGGTAGGAGAGAGGCCGATCATCACCATGTTTAAAACGCCAGGAACCCAAGTGCATTTCATAAATAGAAAGGGGGGCAATTCTCGGGTTGCTTTGATCTCCATCCCTTGTGCGGAGGTCCCTGCATGGTTTGCGAGTCTGTATGATGGAAGCATTACCCATAGGGGGTTCGAAGCGCCAACCGAATGGATCGGTCTTCTCCCGAAGTTTGTCATCCGCCCCGAGGATCCTAAATTTGTACTTATCACCCGATTTCGCAAAGGGAACGAAGAGTTCCCGGCAACCGGAATTACCGAGCGAACGCATCGGCAGGGAAACTGGATTCCAATGATTAAAGTCACCAACGAGATGAACACTTTTCGCAGATGGAGCCCAAACCACAAAGGACACACCTGCATACCCTTGATGTTCAACCGGAATCGCTCCAAGTTTCTCATAGGGTCTTCGGTCCCATCCTTCGTTAAAACCTAGCAAGTCCTGGTTGCAAATATACGGCAGAAAGGAATAGGGATCCGCCCATTCTCTTCCCCCTTCCGCATACAACGAAAAAAGAGAATACTTAAAAAGTTTACGGCGACTAGGGAGATGAAGTTCAAAAAAACCACTCGAGTGAACCATCTCCATCTCAAAACGCTTGGTCTTACCCGATTCCAAAATAGTTATTTTCAATGCACCCGGATCCCAGACCCTAACCACCAAACCGGAGCCTTCGCCAAGTAGGTGCATCCCCAGCCATTGGTGGGGGTTTCCGATTTGCCCTGAGCGACAAGCCTCCATTTCGCGTGAACTAATAATCATAACCTTTGGTGATTTTTACTTTGATACATTCAAAAGCATCCATAATCGGCAAGGACTAATAAAAAAATCATTTCCTTCTTGTTACGCAATCGTTTAGCATCATTTTACGCTAAGTGAATCCTACAATTATTACTCCACACCGCACACTTTTTCTTTTTTCATTTGCTTTCCTTGCCCTTGGCGTCTCGCAAGGAGAAGTCTCGCCTAGTCAAGCACCCACTTTGGATGCAGACCAATTTTTCTTTGACGAAAAAACTCAGGTTGTCCGAGCAACGGGCGACGCCTTATTGCAGTCCGAATCCTTTATTCTTAGCGCGGATCAGATTCATTGGGATAAAAAGGAGTCCACCGCTGAAGCGAGGGGAAGAGCAATCTTCAATGGGGCCGAGCTAAGGGTCCTTGCTGAGCGGATCTTTATTAACCTGAAGACTGGAGACCTTGAGGCTGAGCACCTTAAAACAGGCTTTTATCCTTGGGTTTTACAAGCGGAGGGCCTTTCTGGAAAAAAGCTGGATTATGATTCGAATAACACGAAGATTACCCTGAGTGACGCAGAATTGTTTTTTAGAGAACAAAACCAAATAGAGCCCAGTCTTGTTGTTGAAACGATAAATTTGGATATGAATAATAGCGACTTTAAGGCGCAATCAATCGGTATTCGGTTGGGAAACAGAACCTTTTTAAAAATCCCGAACCTTCGTGGAGACTTCGATCAAAAAAACTTAGCCTACAGCTTTCGAGCAGGTAAGAAGAGTTCCCTAGGATGGTATGCGGGAGTGAGAAGAACTTGGCAATTTTCGAAAAATTCTGAATCTAGCCTATCGGGTTCTTTCTTTCCCGAAAGAGGTTTGTACCTATCCCCTCGGGCAAATGGATCAGACCGCTCCGAATCAGAAATATTTTATGATTTCTCGGTCCATATGGGCGGTATCATTGACCAAGGGAATAATCGGGGTACAGACCAACTGGGCCGAGCTATTGCTCAAGACAGGGGGCATATCCATCTCAATGCCCAAAAACGGATTTCCGAAAATTGGCGACTGATCGGGCAACTATTTTCCAATTCGGATAGCGAAGTCTACAGAGATTTTCAAAGTGAGCAATTTAGCTTAGACCAATGGCGGCAAAACTTTGGCGAACTCTCCTATGAAGGTTCGACTTATTCAATTTCTGCCCTCACTCAATGGCAACAAAATGACTACGAGTCCATGGTCACCCAAACCCCAAACCTTCGCATTGATGCAGGCCCCACATCCCTTTTCGATTCAAGAGTCATGCAAAGCATTGCCATCGAGTACGCAGATTTCAAAAGTAAAACTTCACATGGAGTCACGACTGCGGAAAGTGCTAAACTTGATTTTGGTTATAAACTTCAAAGACGATTTTCGATGCCGCTAGGCTTAAGTTACATTCCGTCTTTAGCCTACCGAATACAATCCTATGACCTTGAAAACCAAAGCAATTCACAACGCCAATTTGGGGAGTGGGGAAACGAGTTACACCTCTACTTCCATGGAAATTATGAAATCAACAACGAAGTCTGGGAAATCGATCAAGTCAGACATTTTAGTGGTTTATCTCTCAAACATAGAAGAAGAACCTTACTCGAACAGGAACTCTTGTCCAACATTCCAATATTAGACCATCCTTTTTCAGATCTCAACCTCTCCCCAATGGATTTGCTTGATCACATCGAAGCCGATGATCTACAACCCAGCGAAGTCCTCCGATTGGAATGGACGAACCACCTGATCGGCACCTACCAAGGTTCAGCCAGGGAGCTTTTGTGCCTAAGTCTTTTTCAGGATCTCTGGGTAAATGATCGGTTGGAAGACACAAACCCTCATTTTTACGGTGAAGTTGAACTTCATCCAGCACCATGGCTTTCCTTGGAAGGACAATCAAAGATTGATGTTAACGCCGGAAAAAGCCTCAAGCATAACCTTACCTGTAGAATTAGAGATGGAAGAGTCAATGACTTGAGAGTCTCATACTTTAAACGGCAAAGCTTTGGTGAAGAATGGCAAATCTTTCTCAATCACAGATTGAATTCAAGAAAAACCCTCGCCATGGGAATCCGTTTCGATGGTGAATCAAGTAAAATTCCCTATTGGATGGGAGCAATCAGGTTTCGCCCAAAAGGAAATTGGATGCTTGGAATTACAATCTCTCAAAGGCAGGGAACAGCGAAGGAAGACGAGATGGAAGTTCGGATGAATGCGAATCTATTTTCATTTTGACTCTTTCCTACAAAGGTTGACTAAATGAGTTTTACGTAAATATATTGTAAATATGAATAAAAGGTATGACCACCCGAATTTACCTGTCAAAGACCCAAAAGTCATGGCTCATCTTTTTGGTTTGGGCTTGGATGGTTCAGACGGGCACAAGCGAATCACTCAAGCCGACAAATTTTCCATCATGGGAGGCTCTGAACAAACCCACGACAAAATGACCGAAACCCTCATCAAAACAGTGGAGGATTTATCCATTAAAGGTAAATCCCTCGAAGAGGCTTCTATGGAAGAGGTTTCAGATCTTATCCGAAAAAACACCCCCAAGGAGTAGTGCTGCTTAGGCACTCATTTTTAATGTAATCTAGCTCGTATTGCCCTATGTCCGACCAACCTCCACGACCAACTTTAAAGCTTACCCCCAAAGAAGGAGAACCGATCAAGCCCGGCGGAACCCCAAAATTTAAAGTCACACGGTCTCCCTTTGCCCCTAAAGTTGATACGAATGCCCCGATTCCTGCCGCTACTCCCGCTCCAGCGCCTGCAGCTACATTACCTTCCCCAGCCCCAGTCCCCGCTCCAGCAGGGCTACCTCCTACTCCAGTCCCAGCTCCAGTTCCTGCCCCTGCTGCACCCATACCGACACCCGCTCCTACCCCGACACCTCCACCCGCTTCTGGCTTACCTTCCCCGCCTCCTAGTTCCCCCCCACTTTCACCCGCGGCAGCACCTTTGGCTCCTCCGGCACCGTCTCTCTCGCCTACGCCTCCACCTGCTATGGGGTCTACTCCCGCACCCAGTCTTAGCCCCACACCGCCACCGGGAAATGGACCTGCTCTCCCTCCTCCTGGCGGAGCCCCCCTTGGCACTCCGCCACCCGGTAAAATTTCAAAATCACCACCAGCTAGCCCAGCTGGACCCGCTACCGAAAAAAAATCAAAACCAAGCATATTCTTTCTTATCATTGATTTTTTGGTATTTGGGGGTGCTGTAGCAGCAACTGTTTTTCTTTTTCTCAAACCATAATTAATACAGAATAACTTCTCAAATGAGCGAACTCATCAACCTGAACAAGGAAAGTTTTGATAAAGTTGTTTCCACAGGAAACAAAACACTAATCATTGATTTTTGGGCACCTTGGTGTGGTCCATGCAAGGCTCTAGGTCCAATCCTAGAGGAAATCTCCTCGGCAATGAGTGAATCCGTTGGTATCTACAAGGTCAATGTGGACGAGAACACGGATCTAGCCCAAGAACACGGCGTACAGTCCATTCCTACTATGCTCGTTTACAAGGACGGCAACCTCTCCGAGACCTTGGTTGGATTGAAGACAAAAGACGAATTGATCGAAATCATTGGTTCATAATTCGTTTTTGTATAAAGAACTTCACCTCTTGGGATTTCTCCCTCCGCAAATTCGACAATCGATACCACTCGGTTGAGATGTGAGGGCACCTCGTCCCCTCTCGTAAAACGAGCATCCTGGACGATGAATTTTACCAAAGCTAGTCACCCAGTAATTTAATCGAGGAACGAATCCACCCTTTCCGCCATGCAAGAGGTTAGGGAATTGGGGACTGGGAGTAAGCACCTTGCCAACCTGTTGAGCATAATTGTAGTCATTTGCCCACACCCCAAGACTCATTCGTTTCGCTTTCAATTGGGCTAACAAATAAGGGCCGAACCGTCCGGTCTCGTCCTCCAGATGCCACCCAATGCCTAAGGTAATTGCTTCGCGAGAGAAATTCATAGAACCATTGGCTACCCTTACTTCACACACCTTTAGATTCTTAGTATCGAATTCTTGGCGAATGGTAATTTGAGGATAAGTGGACAATAGGTGTTTCTCGGTAAAACTCAAGGCTTGCTCAAATCCAGGTTCTCCTCTTCTAGGAAACCCAACCCCCCATGCACGCATGCGGATAAGAAAATCAGTGCTCTTAAGATCAAACACCCCAGGTTGGATTACGCGAATCACTTCAGCGGTAGAGGCTGCCTCCGTTCTATTTTCATCATTGTTCAAGTTATCTCCGGCGAGAGAAAGGGAAAGTGGTGACAGAATCCCCAAAAAGAATAGTACTCGGCACATAGACAATTAAACTAAATGAAACTCAGAACAAATCAAGAAACTCCATTTAGCAACTTGATCTTTCCAATAAAATAATTGATACAGAAGACCTTTCTAATATCGAATTTCATTATTCCCTAAAGATTCCTGTCAAATCCTAGCCCCAAATGGCTAAATTTAAAAAACCAAGAGCATCCACAATCGGAACTCCAGTCTGCCACCGCAAGCGAAGAAGCTGGCAGGATGATAGAGATTTGCTCGAGGAACTGGCGGGGGTAGTAAACCTTTTGAACGGTCCTTATGATTATTACGAACAAGGGGTCGTGGCTTTTAGAGTGAAAATTAAAGGGTTTCGCGAAGTTGGCTTTGAGCAGAATACGGAAGCATTCTTTTTAGCGATGTGGGTTCGGAAGACGCTAAGCGACCTGCTCATTAAGCAGGGCAATTATGATCTACGCATCCATCCTATTGCATTCCCTGAAGACATTGAGTCCGTAATCAGTGACGAGGAAAAGAAAAGTACGCAAAGTGGATTCCCTCAGATGCAATCAGGTGTAAGCTTGAATGCATTGTTTCCTGATCCAAAGCTTAGGGCCTTTGCTCTCGAAAGGATGCAGATTCTTTATCGGGGCGACCTGATTGCCTACCTCTCATCTCTGGTTTCCAAAGAGAAGCAATCGTTAATGACATTTTCAGCTTCCATAATGGACCTGATAAACATCTGCCAGCATATGTTGGCTCTTCGCGAAATAAGTATTCAGAAAAGATTTTCAGTCGGAGAAACTGATCTTTGGATCCCCAAGTATTCCATGGGCGTGGAAGTAAGGAATTCATGGAGCGAGCAAGAAGAGATTGAGGTCATTAGAATTTTAAGTAACACCAACTTCAGGCTTCGCTCGAAATATTTAGTCTTAGTAACTCCTGATGACCTATCCGACGAATCCTTTGTGCAACTTCGTGAGATTGAGAAAAGGGGGGTATTCGAAAACCTTTCCGTCATCCGGATCGGTGACTTTGGAAGCTACTTAGATCAAATTGTTGAAATTGAACAAGCGCAGTTCTAGCTCCCTGGCACAATTTCCTCCCTCAACAACCTACCCTCTTGATCCCAAAGTCTCCGACCACGGTATTGACCCTCACTCCAATACTCTTCTTCTCGAATGATTCCCTGCCCCCACCACTTCGTTTTGATTCCTGATAGAATTCCATGATCAAAGATAGCTTCCAGGGCTGGAGAACCGCCAGGAAAACGTCTAATCTGCTGACCATGAGGAAGTCCGTCCTTGTAGGAGGCTTCCATGGAAACCGACCCATCCTCAAAACGCCCTATCAATCGACCGGTGAATGGAACCTCCAATCCATCGCGATAAAGTAAACCGTCTTTCCCTGTTTTAGATTCAGCCCTAGAAATAGTCGGATAAGACCGAAGAGGCTTCTCATAGTCGGTCATGATCTCCTCCTCCGTCCGATCCTTCGAGATAAAAAGTTTCTCAGGTTCCGTCGAAATATCTGCACCCATTTGTGACAAGCGGTTATCCGCTTTTGGCGTGGATACGCCCTCCTTGCTATCGGAACACGATTGTAATAGCAGGGTTATAAAAAGGCTGCATAAAATTTCTAATATGACATGCATAGAGCTTGTCTCATTAATTTGTAGATTCTTTATGAGCAGGTAAACAAAAATGAAAACTCTCTTTCTAATCAGACATGCAAAATCCAGTTGGGATCAACCAAATCTTAATGATATCGATCGGCCATTAAACGAAAGAGGCAACACCAATGCCCCGTTAATGGCGAAAAGAGCAACCAAACGGGGAACTCCAGACCTGATCCTTTGCTCTCCAGCAAAAAGGGCCAGAGAAACTGTCAAACATATGCAACCGCACTGGTTCCCAAAGAAAGATGTTAAGATTGAGCCTGCCCTTTACGAGGGCACCGCTTCGGAAGTGCTTGATTTGGTTGCTTCAACTGACGATGTTTTCGAATCGATTGCCCTCTTCTTTCACAACCCAACCATCACCCATCTTAATCAGCTCCTGTCCGGATCCATGACGGTCCACTTTCCAACTTGTGCAATTTCCTGTCTCAAATTTGACGGGAATTACTGGAATGAATTGGAAGTCGCATCCTGTTCGTTAATCAATTTCGACTTCCCAAAAAAGAATCAAGACTTATGATCTTTTTGAGCGAGAATCGCTTCAGCCACTTCTTCAAAGTGAGAGTTTTCATAATCTGGAAGTAACCCCTGCATTTCCTCATCACCACAAACAACATCCGGCATAGCCATGAGTTTATCAACGAGTTCTCCCACTTTTTTACTTGTACAAGCATTGATTACGCTTCCAGGGAAAGGGATTACATTCAGGTTGTCCGCAGGATTCATCCGATGATTATTTTGAACATGCCCTTTAGGCATTGGCTTAAGGAAATCACTAATATTTATCACAACATAACATCTTTTATTCGCATCAGACATGAAACGAAGGGTTGTGATTCTAACTAACCTCCTGTGAGCCGAACCATTTTAAAAACAGCCGCATCCTTGCGACTACCCTTAAAGTCGGTCCTTTAATCGAAAACTTTAGAAAAAAATTCTTTCGTCTTTTCATTTCGCCAAAGACAGTGAAAATAGAATCATGACAAATCAACCACCCAAGGCCTACGAAAACATCGACTTTCTCAATGAGCATGAAGCTCGTCCAATCCGCGTGTTGTGCGAATTAATGGAACCCGATACTCGTCTCGAACAACAAGGTATCAAGAACACCATCGTTTTTTTTGGTTCAGCCAGGCCCAAACCTCTCGCCGGAGCAAAAAAGGCATTGGATGATTTACTTTACTCTCACCCAAATGATCAAAATTGGAGTGAAGATACAAAAGCGGATATACAAAAGGCCCGTCGAATCCTTAAATTGTCCGAGTATTACGACAAAGCGGTTCAACTCGCTGAAAAGGTTGCGGAATGGGGCAAAAATACCAAAGGGAAAAAATACCATGTTTGCTCCGGTGGCGGTCCGGGTATGATGGAAGCTGCGAACCGTGGTGCCGATAATAAAAAGTGCGAATCCATTGCCTATGGAATCAGTTTGCCTTTTGAGCAGGGCGTAAACCAGTTCGCTACCCCCAAGCTTTCCTTTGAATTTCATTATTTCTTCATCCGTAAGTTCTATTTTCTTTACCATGCAAGGGCCGTGGTCGTATTTCCCGGAGGATTCGGTACGATGGATGAACTCTTTGAAACCTTGACGCTCATACAAACCAAGAAAGTCAATAAAGTCATACCCATTTATCTTTTTGGGAAAGAGTTTTGGGAAGGACTAATTAACTTCAGGCAATTCGTGGAATGGGGTGTTATTTCACCAGGAGACCTTGACCTGTTTAAAGTCATCGACAGCGTTGAAGAGGCTTTTCAGGTAATCACCAATGACTTAAGCGATGATTAGGTTCAACCATTCAAGTTGCGACTCTCCAGGTTTATTTCGTTTGGGTTAAGGCCTCCAATGGTTGGGTAAAGTCGTTCGGGGGTTTGGCCCGAAAAGTAAGGGTTTCTCCTGATTCAGGGGAACAAAAACTCAACTCACTGGCATGCAGCATTACCCGTTGAAAGGTAAAGCGTAATTTCCCTTTTTCCTTAAAGCCATAGGTTTTATCCCCTGCAATTGGATGCGAATCATTTGCAAAGTGAACCCGAATCTGGTGAGTCCTCCCGGTTTTTATCTCGCAATCAACCAAACTGAACCCCTCTTCAAAACGCTCGCGTAAGTGCCAAAAGGTAAGTGCAGATTTCCCATGCTCCGCAACCGTCATCTTCACACGTACCTTAGGGTGCCTGGCGATAGCACCCTCATATACCCCCTTCCTCTTATTCATGTGACCGAGAACCAAAGCTAGGTACTTTTTCTTGGTTGTACGGTCTGAAAACTGAGATACTAAGGAGTGGTAAGCCTTCTCGGTCTTGGCAATGACCATAACCCCACTGGTTTCCTTGTCCAGTCGATGTACGATACCAGGACGCTCAGGCGCTCCAACCGGACAAAGTTGATCTGGGCAATGATGCATCAAAGCATGAACCAAGGTGTCGGCGGATGTACCGTCACCCGGATGAGTCACCATCCCGGAATCCTTATTGACTACAAGTAAGCTATCGTCTTCATGCAAAATCTTCAAAGGGTAATCGTAGGGCTCAATAGGGGTAAAACTTGGTCGCTCCAAGTCGATCATGAACTCATCATCAGGAAAAACTTTCGTCTTCGGTTCCAAAAGAGATCCATCCAAACGAGTAACTCGACCATCTTCGATGGCTTTCCTTGTAACCGTCCTGCTTATACCAGGAAACTCGTCTGCCAATAATTTATCAAGCCTACCACTTACGCCATGCGGGCAACGAAAGAGTTGCTTAGACATCACTCGCTGGGTAAGTGTCAATTTTTTCTGAAATTTCAGCTTGAGCCAAACGTTTCTCCGATAAATCCATATCTGCCACCTCAAATCCCATGCGAGCAAGACATCCGACATCAGCGATCGAGCACCCTAACTGATCGATGCAAACCAGATACTCTTCACACAGTGTGTTATCAAAGGAAAAAGGATCATCCCTACTGATCGTGCAAGAAATTCCAAGATCAAGAAATTGCTTAAGCGGATGATCAATCCAATCCTTCACAACACGTAGTTTGTAATTACTGATCGGACAAACATCCAAAGTCGTTCCAGAATCAACGATCCTGCTCAGAACATCCTCGCTTTCGACTGCACGGACCCCATGCTGAACTCGACGAACCCCCAATTGATCTATGGCATGAGACACGTTTCCCGCCGGGCCAAACTCTCCTGCGTGAGCCTTGACCGTCAACCCATTTGCCTTGGCCTTTTCCCAGTAAGGCATTGTCCAATCTTCCAGAGGAAGACTCTCTAATCCATGAAGATCAATTCCGGCTAGATCCTCCCATTCAGAAATTGCCTGCTCCAATCGCGGACCAAGGTAAGGTGAGTAGGCGTTTCGGCTGATCCCTAGGAAAACCCGAACAGTCAAACCCTCAGGAACTGCCGCTCGAATGGCCTGTAGTATTTCTTCACCTGGAATGTTAAGGAACTCCATCATTCCAGCATGAAAACTGGTTTCCACATAGCGCACATTTTCAGCGAGATGCTTTTCAAAAATTCGCTTCGCTACCTCATAGTATGATTCGGCCGACTTAAAAATTAAGAGAGCGTGATCGATCAGAATTGATTCGAACTGCTCGAAACTGTCATACCGAAAACCAGGCATTCTGAAAGCGGGAACAGAAGAAAACTTTTCGGGGTTCGCCTCTCGCAACATTTCCCAAGGCAGTGCCCCTTCCACATGCAAGTGAGTCTCGGTTTTAGGCAAATTGGCTATCAATTCTTTAAGAGCCAAACCTTTCATAGTAGACTTTGATCTATTCCCCAAGAAGGTAATCAGGGTTTAATGTCGACAAGTCTTCGGCGACAAAAAGTCCATCCTTACGGATCAATTCGTCATCGAACCAAATTTCTCCACCGCCCCACTCCGGTCGCTGGATACTCACCATATCCCAGTGCACCTGAGATTTATTTCCATTATTCGCCTCTTCGTAGGCTTGACCAGGAGTGAAGTGAAAAGAACCGGAAATCTTCTCATCAAAGAGGATATCAAGCATCGGATCGGTGATCATTGGATTGAAGGCAATGGCAAACTCTCCCACATACCTCGCTCCCTCATCTGAATCTAGAATTTGGATAAGCTTATCTTCATTTGAACTTGCGGTGGCCTCGGTGATTCTCCCTTTCTCAAAACCCAGTCGCACTCCTGAAAAGGAAGTCCCCTGATAAATCGTATCGGCATTGAACGAAACATAACCTTCAACACTGTCTCGCACCGGGCATGAGAAAA
>OZSS01000494.1_pt1 | contig 18797 bp, 20 predicted proteins | sample 1779911 | NCBI WGS metagenome assembly OZSS01 (sample SAMEA2603589, study PRJEB24840) | metagenome | biome: Water; feature: Photic zone; material: Seawater sample | place: Mediterranean Sea | collected 2013-11-12 | depth 10 m | reverse complement strand
CTTTTGTGTTTGAGTGGCTTGCATGGAATGGCACTGACAAAAATGATTGGTTCTTTGTTTTGTGGTGGGGTTGTGTTGTTGTTTGGTTCATTTATGGAATCAAACGGATTTTTTATAAAAATAGTTTATGATTTAACTATGAAAAAATTCATAGCTATAGCACTAAGTTTTTTAATTTCTTCCTGCGCAGTATCTCTTGGAAATACAGACAATATGCAAAGAACAGTTGTCTCAAACCTTACACCCGAATACGCATGCATCATTAATCATCACTATTCCCATCATGGGGAAGAAGTGCCAACAGACATTAGAGTGTATCTTGAAGTAACAGATACCAATTGCGAGACTATAGGCAAGCACTCAGCAAAAAAACCAAAAAAAGTTGAGAAGCCAGAAGAGGAAGAAGAGTTAATTAAGAAAAAAAGGTTTTATTAGGTCAGCCTATAACACTCAATAGATTCCGCCTGTTCTTTATACAAAAATTTTTCTGTTTGTCTTGTATCGTTGTCCCATTTGAGGGTGGCAGAAGCTTGCCATACGTTCTGTTTGAGTCTTTTTACATCGATGCGATATTTGTAATTTGGTTCATTAGCATATTTCGCTAATCTTCTTTCACAGTCCCGCTTTATGCTGGCTTTGGAAAAAAAATCATGTACCGAAATCTCGTCTTCTTTTGTGACCCCTATGCCTAAATTAAATCTGAGCAGCTCAAACATTTTATGTAAATATTAAAAACACATTATATGGTCATTTATTGCACATATCTACAGCTTTTTATGAGTGCTTAACAATCCGCTATGTGGTAAATTAAGCATGTGATGAGAATTGGGGTTCCTGCCGAAATAAAAAATAATGAATACAGAGTTGGGTTAACGCCTGAATCAGTGCATGAGCTTTGTTCTGTGGGTCTCGAAGTCAACATTCAGTCACAGGCTGGTAGCGCTATTGGTTTCACAGATCAGGATTATCAACAGTCTGGAGCAACAATCTTATTCTCTGCATCAGATGTTTATGAGTCATCAGATCTAATCGTTAAAGTAAAGGAACCTCTGCCAGAAGAATTTAAGTTTTTATCACCAGACAAAACGCTTTTTACATACCTACACTTAGCTGGCAACAAATCACAAGCAGTGGAACTAATGAATACCGGAGTAACAGGTATCGCTTATGAAACCGTCACTTCTTCAGACGGATCATTGCCACTTTTGGCTCCAATGAGCAAAATAGCAGGCCAAATTAGTGTTGTGGTTGGACAATATTTCCTACTCAAACCCAATGGAGGTATTGGAACTATTCTTGGTTCAGTTGATAGCATTGAGCGACGAGTTGTTACTGTGATTGGGGCAGGCGTTGCTGGCATGGAAGCAATTAAAAAAGCAATTGCAAATGACGCACACTTAAAAATATTAGATCTCTCACCAAAAAGATTGGACGAACTCAAAGAACAATTCGGCACCAACAACATTGAGTATATTTTATCGGATAGCAGCTCAATATCTTCTGCTCTGGAGGCATCAGATTTAGTGATTGGCTCTGTGTACGTTCTGGGCAAAGAAGCGCCTAAAGTTATTACCGAAGAAATGATTAAAAAGATGAAATCAGGCAGCGTGTTGGTTGATATTTCAATTGATCAAGGGGGGTGTATTGAGAGCAGCAAGCCGACTACGCACGACGCTCCTGTCTTTAATAAACATGGTGTTGTGCACTATTGTGTAACCAATATGCCCGGCGCAGTACCACTCACAGCAACCCTTGCTTTAAATAACGCAACACTACCCTACGTAAAAGCATTGGCCACTCAAGGTGTTGATGAGGCTCTTAAAAATGATAGCCACCTATTTAATGGGTTAAATATTAAAAATGGTGAAGTTGTTAACCCTGCTGTAAAAGAAGCACTTGAATCATGAATAGACTTTTATTTTATGCACCACTGGGCTTGTCATTTTTATTTTTCATTGTCTATATATTGCTAGCTGCGAATACCAACTTCATCTCTGTTGAGGCTGGATACGCAATTGGCGAGGTCTCTAGGTGGTGTGAAAGAATTAGTGATAGCTATTTTAGAGAACAGTCAAACGCATTAAGCAATATAGGCTTTATGACTACTGGATTAATCATGTTCTGGATACTAGCACGTGAAACAAGAATTAGTGGAAGTAGATTTCATGGTAGCGCCCCCACAGCCATTCTTTATGCAGCAACAGCATGGTTTTTAGGTCCAGGATCACTTTTAATGCATGGGACACATACAACATGGGGCCAATGGGCAGATTGGTTAAGTATGATTATGTATATTTCTATTCCCTGGCTAGTAAATTTATTCACAACTAAAAACTGGAGAGAAAGCTTGTTCATTAAGACTTACTTGATCATAGTTGGGCTCTATGGTTTTCTTAGTTGGCACCTAGGAACAGGTTTGGGAATAAATTTTAACTTCTGGTTTTTATCCATAGCTTTGTGGATCATCACAGAAGTTCTCCAAAGTCTCTACACCCCTACCTTAAGAATTTTATCGGGTTTTGTCGGCATAGGTGTTATGTCAGTATTTGGTGTCTTTCCAAATGAGATCTTTACAAATCTAGATCAATATTGGTGGATTGCTCTTTTTTGGATACCTGCAATTTTTATTAATAAAAAAAGCGATTATTCAAAAAGATATACCCCTTGGTTTTGGCTAGGTGTTTTCTTTTATGTATCCGCATTTATTATTTGGCTGCAAGGCTACCCAGAGCAACCACTTTGCAATCCTGATTCAATTTTTCAGCCACATGCAATGTGGCATTTACTATCTGCGTGCGCAACATTCTCATTTTTCTTTTTCTTTAGAACAACAAAATTGAGGTAGTATCATATAAAGATGAGAAGTTTAGGTTTAGGTTTTGCTTATTTGTGCATTTATACGACCCCAATTCAGGTTGGTTTTATCATCTGGCAATTATTTATCATCTTTACAACTGATTACACTTTTTTAAACATGTCCACCAAAGAGTTCTTGGTTGATAATCTTAAATTTCTTCATGACTGGATTTACTCATGGTTTTGGAATGCTTTCCTTGATTTTTTTTATCAATTCCCAGCTGTTGTGATGAGCACCCTTAAAACTGTCGTTAATTATTATTTGGGCTTTTGGTTATTAGGCAAATTTAAAACATAGTTTCAATGAGAAGTGCTACCTTTCTATTATTTTTAATCTGTTCCTTTGTACAAAGTGAGTTGATGGATGAACTTGCAGCAGAAGAAGATGTATTTAAAGCAGGCCTTAAGCTAGTTGGTCTTGAGAAGGGTCTTCACTTGCTAGAAGACCATCCAGCAGAGAAAGATGAAGCTGTTATAGCAATACATGGTGTTGCAACACTTGGTTATGAGTGGGTGTATCCTCTTAGTAAGCTCGATACAGAAACAAATATAGTTGCTTTTTACCGATGGGCTCCAGTTTCGACATCTTGTTCTACAGACGAGGCAGAAGAGTTAATCAAAGCTATTAATAATGATTTCAATCAATATTCTAAAATTAAACTAATTGGCCATAGCGCAGGTGGTTTTCTTGTTTCAAGCATACTTGATTCAATCGAAACGGACCAAAAGATAGAAGCGCATATTATTGCTTCACCACTGAAAGGCACTAAGCCACTCAATGAGCTTTGTGGTTACTCACCAATAGAAAATCTCAAAGATAATGTTGTTTTATATGAATGGCGAACCCAAAAAAAACTAGATGCTATTTATAAGTTGATGCCTTTCGACCCTCAGATAGTAGAAATTGAGGGGAGCATAGTTACACGCTTGCCTGATAAATATAAAAACAATAGACTAGGTCATAACTGGTCAATCAGTTGGGTTGTTGACCACATTTCAAAATAATAATTTATGCTTCCAGAAATTTTAAAAAATAATCTCTCTGTTCCTGTTGTAGGTGCGCCTTTATTTATCATTTCAAGACCAGGTCTTGTTATTGCACAGTGTAAAGCTGGCGTTGTTGGCTCCTTTCCAGCCTTGAATGCTAGGCCTCAGGAGGTTCTTTCAGACTGGATAAAGGAAATCAAAGATGAACTGGGTCAATACAAAGAAGACAATCCTGAAAAACCTGTAGCACCATTTGCAGTTAATCAAATATGCCACTTGAGCAACGATAGGCTCTTTCAGGATGTTGAAACTTGTGTAAAGCATGAAGCACCAATAATTATTACATCTCTTAGGCCGCCTGAAGATCTGGTTAAAGCAATTCACAGTTATGGAGGACTAGTCTTTCATGATGTTATAAGCACTCGCCATGCCCAAAAGGCAGTTGAACAAGGCGTTGATGGATTAATCTTAGTTTGTGCGGGAGCTGGTGGACATGCTGGAGCTTTATCACCATTTGCGCTCTTAAGAGAAACACGAGAATGGTACGATGGAACAATACTTTTATCTGGCGCAATTTCAGATGGTTACTCTGTTGCTAGTGCTCTAGCTATGGGAGCAGACCTTGCATATATGGGCACAAGGTTTATTGCAACCGAAGAATCAGAAGCCGATGATGATTATAAAAAAATGCTTATCGACTCAGCTGCAAAGGATGTTGTTTATACAAACTATTTCAGTGGCGTGCATGGCAACTACCTATCACCATCTGTTGAAAAAGCAGGCATGGACCCATTAAACCTGCCAGATGCTGACAAATCAAAAATGAATTTTAATTCTGGGGGGAATGCTGAAAAGAAAGTTTGGAAAGATATCAAAGGTTCTGGCCAAGGCATCAATTCAATCAAAAGTTCGCCAAAAGTGGTTGATCTTGTTGAGCAAATCACGGGTGAATTTCGTTCAGCTAACCAGGAATTCAAAAATAAAGCGGACAACTATTAAAAATACAAGTTGAGCCAATTTATTAGTAATAAGATTCAAGTATAATAATCTTGTGGAAGTAGCTGCATTTGTCATTTCAATCTTTGCTTTAGTTTTTGCCCTAATCGGCATGGGTTTAGCTATGCGAGCTTTATATATACTGGGTGTGAATGCTGGTTTAGATAAACAGTTTGAAGAAAAACCCAACCCAACCCAAGCAGCTGTAAAAATTGAAAAAGAATTTAAAAAACCACTAAGAGTCGAGGGAGATAAAATTATCTATAACGAAGATCCTTTGATTTATGTCATCGAAGATTTTATTTCATCTGATGAGTGCGATCACTTTGTTGAGGCGTCAGATTCTAAATTAGAAAGAGCTAAAACTATCGGAGGCAAAGATGGCATCTATCATGAAAATAGAACAGGAAGTAATTGTTGGATACCGCACAGCCATTCCACTACTACAAGAGAAGTGGGTCAGAGAATTGCTGATCTGATTGGCTTCCCTCTACGCAATGCCGAATCATATCAAATTGTTTATTACACTGGTGGCACACAATACAACGATCACCATGATGCATTCAATGATGAAACTGATGAAGGCAGAAAGCATCTTAAAAGAGGCGGCCAAAGAATATATACAGCAATTGCTTATCTAAATGATGTTGAAGAAGGCGGCGCCACAGAATTTAGAGACCTAAATATATCTGTCAAACCAAAGAAAGGATCAATATTGGTTTGGAAAAATGTCCTTCCTGGAACAACAAAAGTTCACCCGCTTTCACTGCATGCAGGCAGACCTGTTACAGGCGGTGAAAAGTATGCATTCAATCTTTGGTTCAGAGAGAATAAGTTCGTCTAGTCAATGGACGTATCCAATATCTTAAATGATCTTAATGACGCTCAGCGTCAAGCAGTTACATCTGAATCTCAAAAACTTCTTGTTCTGGCTGGAGCTGGCTCTGGCAAAACTAAAGTACTTGTTCACAGGATAGCTTGGCTTATTGAGGCATTATCTAATTCAACACACAGCATTCTTGCAGTTACTTTTACTAATAAAGCAGCAAGTGAAATGACAGGTAGAATTGAATCTATTCTCAATCAACCAATCCCTGAAATGTGGTGCGGCACCTTTCATTCAATCTCAAACAAGCTACTGAGACGTCACTATGCTGAGGCTGGTCTTGAAAAAGACTTCAGCATTTTAGATAGCGATGATCAGTTAAGAGTGATTAAAAGAATTCTAAAAGAGCTAGAGTTAGATGATGACCAATGGCAGCCTGAGAAGGTTAGATGGCAAATTAATAATTGGAAAGATGATGCGCTTCGACCTAAAGACATTGATGACAAGGGTGATTTTAATCTTGAAATGTTAAAACGCATATATGCCCACTATGAAGCCTATATGAAGAGAGAAAACCTATTAGATTTTGCAGAACTTATCCTAAGGTCTTATGAGCTAATAAGGGACAATGCTGACATAAGAAAGCTTTATCAAAATAAGTTTAGAAATGTGTTGATCGATGAGTTTCAAGACACAAATGCCATTCAATTTAAATGGATTAAAAATCTTGTAGGAGAAAAATCAACACTAACCGCTGTTGGAGATGATGATCAATCTATTTACGGGTGGCGGGGAGCAAAGATTGAAAATATTAATAAGTTTGCCAAAGAAAAAGAAACAGAAATTGTAAGACTAGAACAGAATTATCGATCAACTGGGAATATTCTTAATGCAGCCAATGCTGTTATTGGCAAAAACTCTAACCGATTAGGCAAAAAGCTCTGGACAGAGGGCAACGACGGCGACAAGATCGATATTTATGAGGCATATAATGAGCAAGAAGAAGCCAACTTTGTTGCTGAAAATATCCATAAAATATTTGATGGAGGCGATCAATACAAAGATACAGCTGTTTTATACAGATCTAATGCGCAGTCCAGAACCATAGAAGAATTTCTTCTAAGACAAGACATACCTTATGTCATATATGGTGGGGTAAGGTTCTACGAAAGAATGGAGATTAAAAATGTCGTTAGCTACTTAAGACTGATAGTAAATAGAAATGACAATACAGCTTTTGAAAGAGCCATCAGCGTTCCACCACGAGGCATCGGTGAGAAAACTATTGGCAATATCAGGGCAAGCTCTCAAGAACAAGAAATATCATTGTTCCAGGCATCCAAAAACATGTTGAAAGACGGCTCTTTGAAGGGAAAAGCTTCAGCTTCAATGGAGCAGTTTACTAATTTTATTGAAACATCTGCAGAACAAATTAATGAGTTTAGTTCTGAAGAATTTGTGGAGATGGTGATTTCAAAAAGTGGGCTAATTGACCACCACATGAAAGAAGCTGGAGAAAAGGGAAGAATTAGAGTTGAGAATATTAATGAATTAATATCAGCAGTTAAGTCCTTTGAGTCAGCTAATAAAGACGAAGACATGTCGGATTATGATAGCTTCATTGCCGCGTTTCTTAGTTCTGTTTCTTTAGATATGGGTGAAACACAAGCCTCAAAGTCTGATGACGCTGTGCAACTAATGACCATACATTCCGCTAAAGGACTTGAATTTAAATATGTCTTTCTGGTTGGCATGGAGGAATCATTATTTCCTCATTCCAGATCAATGGATAATCTTAATGAACTCGAGGAAGAGAGACGATTGTGCTACGTTGGCATAACTCGTGCTCGTTTCAAGTTATTTTTAACTTACACTGAATTTAGGAGACTTTATGGTCATGAATCATACAACCCTCCCTCCCGCTTTATCAATGAGATCCCTAATGAACATATTGAGTTTCTAAGACCAAAACAAACATACAAAAACAGCTACTTTGCAACAGCTTCATCTGTTACCTCAAACGATGCAAGTGCACCTTATAATCTTGGTGAATCTGTGCATCACAAAGTGTTTGGCGATGGTGTTGTTTTGAGCGTTGAAGGCAATGGTGATGCAGCAAGGATACAGGTAAGCTTTTCTCAGGTTGGAACAAAATGGCTGGTTGCATCATATGCTAACTTGGAAAAAATATGATCAAAGTAGAATTACGTGAGCTTGGAACTATTAAATATCAAGCTTGCTACAACCAGATGATTGAGCTCATTAATGAAAGTCCAAAATTTCATTCTATTTGGGTTCTGGAGCATGAGCCAGTCTTTACCCTGGGTATCAGTGAAAAAGAAATACAGGAAAATCTCGATCACAGTCCTCCGATCGTCAAGACGGATAGAGGCGGAAAGATCACTTACCATGGTCCTGGCCAGCAAGTTTTTTACTTTATTTTTAATTTGAAACAATTGCCTTTTAAACCATCTGAGCTAACAAAAAAAATCCTAGAAACCACCAATCAGTGCTTTCATGATATTGGTTTGGATTCAACCATAAATGAAAAAGACCCCGGAATTTACGTAAATGGTGAAAAGGCAGCATCTATTGGCATGAGAATTAAGAAAAACTACTCATACCATGGAATTAGCATTAACTTTGAAACAGATACAGCAACATTTAACACTTTCAACCCATGCGGCCTAGATGTTAAGGCTTGTAATTTGGTAGATTACATAAATATAGATAAAAAAGAGCTTATTAATAAACTAAAAACAAGATATGTAGAGCTCACACAAACATGAAAGATATTATTCCAACAGTAAAGATCATTAACCATGCTGGTGTCCAGTCAGTTAAAGATGGCATGAAGGCCAATGCGTACTCACTTGTTGAAAGAGAGAAGAAACCAAGTTGGATAAGAATGACAGCAAATCAGGCAAATAAAAATTACACACTCATAAAAGACAAAGTGAAGGATTTGCAATTGAGCACAGTATGTGAGGAAGCAAAATGCCCTAACTTATCCGAGTGTTGGTCTAGGGGTACAGCCACTTTCATGTTGATGGGCGATACATGCACCAGAGCGTGCCAATTTTGCTCAGTGAATACTGGGAACCCGAAAGGTTGGCTAGACAAGGAAGAGCCTAATAAGGTGGCGAATACAATAACCCAGATGGACCTGAAATACATTGTTCTCACTTGTGTGAACAGAGATGATATTGCGGATGGAGGGGCTCGACATTTTGCCGACACTGTTAATGCAATCAAAAATAAAAGCCCTAAAACAGAAGTTGAAGTTTTAACCTCTGATTTTAATGGTTCACGAGATGCTATACGCACCGTTGTTGAATCGCCAATTAAAGTATTTGCACAAAACGTTGAAACAGTTGAACGACTAACACATCCAATCAGGGACCCAAGAGCAGGCTACAAAAAAACACTAGAGGTTTTGAAAGCTGCAAAAGAAATAAACCCAAACATAATTACTAAGACAAGCATTATTCTTGGTTTGGGCGAAACAGATGTAGAAATATATCAGACATATGAAGATCTAAGAGCACATGATGTTGATATTGTTACCCTTGGACAATACCTAAGACCAACACTAAATCACCATCCAATTGATCGATGGGTAACGCCTGAAGAATTTGAGCAGTATCGTCTCGAAGGCTTAAAGCATAACTTCCTTGAAGTTATCTCAGGACCTATGGTAAGGTCTAGCTATAGGGCAGAGAGGGCACTTGATTTTAATAATGCAGGATTATAAAAATGATTGTTATTTCACCAGCAAAACGACTAGATAATAAAAAAGCAGATTCTAGCCTGTCAGTAACAGAACCAATTTTTAAGAATGAGGCTAAAACACTAGCCTCTGAATTATCCAAACTAAACTCAAACCAGTTGGGAGAGCTCATGGGGGTGAGCGAGGCTATTGCAGAGCTTAATGTGGAGAGATATAAAAACTGGGGCAAAGCACAAAGCCCTGAGACAAGAGCAATATTTCAATTTGAAGGCGATGTTTTTAAAAATCTAAATGCCAGAGAGTTAACTGCTGATGACGAAAACTATATGAATGATAATTTAAGAATTTTATCTGGCATATATGGCGTTCTTAAACCATCGGATGCAATGAACCCCTACAGATTAGAAATGGGAACAAGACATCAGTTTGGAAATGATCATAGCTTATATGAGTTTTGGGGAGCAAAAATTGCCGATGCGCTAAATACAGATATTGGCGATGGATTGTTATTTAATTTGGCTTCTGAAGAGTACTTTTCCTCAGTTAAAAAATACATAGATAGCGATAAAGTAATAAACTTTAAGTTTTTATCAAATGTAGCTGGTAAAGAAAGAGTTGTTGGTGTTATTGCAAAACGTGCACGTGGAGCAATGGCAAGATTTTTGATTACAAACCGCGTCAAAGACACAGAATCTATAAGCAATTTCTCTGAATTAGGTTTTAAGTTCAAAGACTTTGAAAAGAACTGCTTTACCTTTGTTAGCTCTTAGCTTCTTTTTCAATTAAATCGTCAACAATTTCCATAAGCTCATCAACTAACTGAAATGTTTCATGAAAAGAGAACACTACTTCTCTATCTCTACTTAGTAAATGTAGACCGTTTTTAAGTTTTTTAAGTTGTTCTTGGTTAGACATATTTCTGATATTCTAATGAACTTTCAAGGCAAAGCAATGTCAAAATTTGTTGAAAAAGGTGAAAAAATAGTGGTACTATACTCTTCCACTGATTTGATAATAAACAATATTTATATTATATTATAAAAATCTATTATGAGTTATGCTTTAGCGCTAGCAAATCCTGGGTCAGATCTTGATAGATATTTGTCTCAGGTATATTCAATACCTGTTCTCACTAGAGAAGAGGAGCTTGAGCTCACCCAAGAATTCTTTAAAACTGAAGATGTTCAGATCGCCCACAAGCTTGTAATCTCCCATTTACGCTTTGTTGTACACATTGCAAAGTCATATGCAGGTTATGGCTTGCCATTGGCAGATATTATTCAGGAAGGAAACTTAGGACTCTTAAAAGCAGTGAAAAAATTTGATCCTGAAAAAGGTGTAAGACTTGTATCTTTCGCAGTGCATTGGATTAAAGCTGAAATACATGAATTTATTCTGAAGAATTGGAGAGTAGTCAAGATTGCGACAACAAAAGCACAACGAAAACTGTTTTTTAATCTAAGAAGTAAGAAAAAAAGCACAGGCTGGCTCACTGATAAAGAAGCAAGAAAAATAGCTGAAGATCTAGATGTCTCTTACAAAGAAGTGATGCACATGGAGAACAGACTTAATTCAACTGATACGCCTTTTGATTTGCCATCGGATGAAGAGGATGATGAAAAAGCATTCTCCCCAAGCCAATACTTGGAAGACCACTCATTCAACCCAGAACATATCGCTGAAAAAGATAACTGGGAAGAAGTTAATCATGGTGCTTTACTAAAGAACATCGCGGCCTTAGACAAAAGATCACAAGACATCATCAGAGCAAGGTGGTTAGATGACGTTAAGCTCACACTTAATGAGTTAGCTGAAAAGTATTCCGTATCAGCAGAAAGAATTAGGCAGATTGAGGCTACTGCATTCAAAAAGCTTAAAACTTCATTAGTGAATATTTAAATAAATATTCTCCAAACTTCGAATACCATATAATCACTTCAATGATTAAGACTTTTAGTTCACGGGCTGGCCGACTATCTCCAAAAAACAAGAAATTTCTGTCAACAGAATCGGAGTGCTTATTAAATGCTGGAGAAAAACCAATCACTCAAAACCCAATTGCATTAGACATAGGGTTTGGGGATGCTCAATCATTTTCAGAAGATGTTGCTGCAAACGAAACTGTGACTTTTATTGGCATTGAGCCCTATAAGAAGGGTTTTGCTCGTGCGGTAGAATTCTTTGAGGAAACAGAGCCTACAAACCTATATCTCTTTAATGGTGACGCTCGTGAGTTCATTGAGCTCATGAATTTTTCAGTAAACTTTATTCGGATCCACTTCCCTGATCCATGGCCAAAGAAGAGACACACGAAAAGAAGGCTGATTTCTAAGCAATTTTTAAATACACTTAGCAGAATACTTTGCTCAGATGGTTTGGTACAAATAGTGACTGATTCAAAGATTTATCAGATGCATATCGATGAAGTGCTTGAGCATCAACAATTATTTGAAGCCACAAACTCTTTCCCAATTTCATACCAAGTTTCCACTTTTCACAAAAAGGGCCTAAACAAAGGCCACACAATAAAAGAATATAATTTGAAACTGATTACCCCATGTAATCAAACATCAGAATAGTTAAAATCCTTTCGGTTAATTGCAAAACAAAAAAGGCAACAAGTGGACTCAAATCAAAACCTCCAGTTGGCGGAATAATATTCCTAAAAATAGAGACGGTTGACTCATAAAGTTCTTGCAATAGCGTGGTAAAAGAGTTGTAGAAGCTTGCCCCAAAGCTATATAGCCAGCTTAAAATCACGCCAGCGATAATTACAAACTTCAATATCCCAATAAGCGCTCGAGCAGTTTCAAAAAAAGTGAAATTAACGATGGTACCAAGACTCAGGCCCGGCAATATAAAATAAAAAGTCACACCATTGATAAGCAGGGCGGCAAAAAGCAGGCCAATATTAAATTTTTTGTAATAAATATTCATTATTAGCAAAATGGGATACAGAATTATCTTTAATATGCGAGCTATTTTGTTGTAAGAGTCAGCTTTTGCCAGATCTATCAAAAATAACAGCAATATTAGGTAGACCACAATAGTTTTTATATTCAATAAAAGAGCTAAAAAAGTGGTTACCTCTAAAAAATTCATTATTTTCTCTCTCCAAAAATTTTTGTGCCAATTCTAATCATTGTTGACCCATGCTTAACAGCGTCTTCCCAATCATTAGACATGCCCAAAGACAAAATTTCAATATTTTTATTCATCACACGAATTTGGTTATATAAATTATTGCATTGGTCAAACTGCTCTGCTCGTTCTGTTTCAGAGATATTGTTTTCAGTGATCCCCATTAAACCGCATACTTTTACATTTGAATCTTCAGCGTGGTGTTCAATGATGTTAATTATTTCTTTTTCTGTAAGACCACTTTTTGTATCCTCATGCCCTAATTTTAATTGCAGCAGAATGCTAATCTCTTTTTCTAATCCTGTTTTAAGCAAATGGTTATAAACTTTTGTGCGCCCAACAGATTGAATTAATGATGAATGTTGGGCAATGAGTTTTATTTTGTTTGTTTGAATATTGCCTAAAAAATGCCAATTAATATCTTTGGGCAGTTGTTTCCTCTTTTCAACTAGTTCTTGAATAAAGTTCTCGCCAAAATCTCTGTGCCCCTCATTGTAGAGAGCCATAATTTTTTCGACACTATGTTTTTTTGAAACAGCAACCAAACAGGTGCCGTTGAGATTACTCCTTATGGATTTGTAGATTTCAAGATTCATTGTTTATCTTGATGCAAGACCTGATCTCAAGAGAGTCCATGTTAAAGCGACGCAATACTTCTCGTGCGTTATTGGTTTGGGATCTATTTTCAAAAGGACCCACTATAACTTTGTAGTTGAACCCATTTGCACTACTAACATTTTCAACTTCAGCAATGTAATCAATATTTTGCAGTTGTTTGACTTGGCTCATGGCAGCTTCATAGGACCGAAAACTACCTGATTGAGCAAAATACCTACACTCCTCTTCTAGCACAACCTCAACGATATCTAAATTATTAAAAGAGTCCTCTTCAAGAATTGTTTGAAACTCGTATTCAATTTCTTGCACCTCAAATTCACTCAAATCTAAAAAATTCTCATCGTCGTCAAGAAAATACATCACTGAAATGGAAGAAATTGCTGCGACTATGAAAGCTAGTGATATTGTTGGGACAGCTTTAAGAGGAAATTTTTTGTTCTTATAGGAAATATCAGCCATATCACATCTTTTCTAGCGGCTTAACATTAAGCAGCCTAAAGCTTTTCTCAATCACTAGTTTAGTAGTTTCTGTAATCAATAATCTTGCATTGGAGACAGCCTCATCGTCACAAATAACTGGGCTTGTTTCGTAAAATGAATGAAAAGAAGCAGCAAGCTCTTTAACAAAATGCACTAATGAGTGAGGCGATCTTTCCTCGGTGTACTCTTTGAGGTGTTTCGGAAAATTTAGCACCTTAACTAGCAAGTCAAAGTTTGCATCAATTTCTTGATCAGATATTCTTTCTTGTGAATTAAATCTTTTTTTACGAAGAATTGAATTGCAGCGAACATAAGCATACTGGCTGTAGAAGTATGGGTTATTTTTGCTTTCCTCTTTTGCCAGGTTGATATCAAAATCCATTGTGTGGTCAGATTTTTTTTCTAGGAAAAAGAATTTTATTACATCAGGCCCCAATTCTTTTCTCAGGTCTTCTAATGAATAGAACTCACCTCGTCGAGTTGACATGCTTCGCTTATTGCCATCCTCAAATAAATTAACAAGCTGATAAAGCATAAACTCGATATCTTGCTTTTCATTTTTCATGACATCAAAAGCAGCTGTAAGCCTTGGTATATAACCATGATGATCGGCACCAAAGACATTGATGCATAAATCATACTCACGATCAATTTTATTTTTATGGTAGCCAACATCTGTCATGTAGTAAGTCGGCTCACCATTCTCTCTGACTAGCACTCTGTCTTTATCGTCAGCAAAATCTGTTGATTTAAACCAACTAGCACCATCTTTTTTATATGTGTGTCCTTTGTTTTCTATGTCGATGAAAGATTTAGCTAAATCAGATTCGCTTTCATTGATTGAGCCCAATGAGCTCTCATGAAACCATGTGTCATGGTTAATGCCAAACTGCTCAAGCTCCTCTTTTATGATCTGCAGAATATTGGTCACTGCAAACTCTCTTGCTGCATTCCATAATTCAGGTGAAGTATTTTTTAAATGGGCTGAGATTTGATCAAGCCTTTCATCTTTATCATCAGAAAGACTGCTAAAGCTTAAGGTTAAATCGTTATCTGTTTGAGTTTTTTTAAATTGCTGTGCTAATGCATGTATATATTCACCTTCGTAGGTTCCATCGGCATCAAAATCATCGCAATAAGCATTCAGAAGCAGGCTGCTTGTCAGGATAGCTATTTGTCTGCCAGCATCATTAACATAATATTCTTTAGTTACTTGGTAGCCAGAATTTTCCAGCAAGTTGGAGAGCACCATACCCAAAATAGCACCTCTACCATGCCCAACATGAAGTGGGCCAGTAGGATTTGAAGAAACAAATTCAACAAGAACACTGCCTTTGTGTGTATCAAGCTTGCCCCAATCTAGTCCTTGGGTAAGAATATTTTGCAAAGCATTTACCTTGTCCTCAGTCTTTATAAACACATTAATGAACCCTGGTCCTTCAATGCTTATTTTTTCAATTGATGCATTGTTGAGTTGTTGAACTATTTGATCTGCTAATTCCCGAGGGGATAATTTAAATTGTTTTGATAGTTTTAATGCGCAACTTGTCGCATAGTCCCCATGATCTTTCTCAGTACTAATATCAAAAAAAACCAATCCATCTATTTCTTTGCTGAGTGATAGGCTTGCTTTTTTTGCAAGTCCAGCAACTATATTTTTTAGATCAGCATCAAGACTATCTAGTATCATTCCTTCACTCTGCCTACATATGAACCGTCTCGGGTATCTATTTTGACGGTATCCTTCTCATTAATAAATAAAGGGACCTGAACCTCGATACCAGATGATAGTTTTGCTGGTTTAAGGGTATTAGAAACAGTGTCACCTTTAAGGCCGGGTTCGGTGCTCACAACTTTTTTTTCAACAAAAGTCGGAGGCTCAATATTTAAGACAGCGCCATCCCAAAAAAGAATTTTGCACTCCTCCTCCCCATCAAGCCAATGCTTAATTTCACCAAGTTGCTCACTGTTAACCTCAACTTGTTCGTAAGTTGATTGATCCATGAACACGTAATTTTCACCTTCGCTGTAAAGAAATTGAAAATCTTTTTCAATAATATCAGCGCTTTCAACGCTCTCCCCAGACTTGAAAGTTCTCTCCCAAACCTTTTGGGTACGCAGGTTATAAAGCTTGGTTCTCATAACTGCTTGCCCCTTTCCTGGCTTATGGAACTCATATGAAAGAACAGAACATGGCTCTCCTTCAATAAGTAGCTTCATGCCTTGTTTGAACTGGTTGGTTGAATACTTCATTTTTGCTGATTATTGTCTCATAATTTCTTTAGGAAAAAATTATGGCAAAATCTATTTTACAACCTTTAACGTTTCTTTCTATTACGGTTTTTACATTTTTGACCTGTTGGTTGCTTGGAGTAACTGTCAGCGAAAATACATTATCGGTAAATGGCACTTCTTTAATTATGAAAGCTATGTGCATCTCTTTTTTAATTCATGGAGTTCTTTTTATACCTTCATACCTTTTTCAAACAGAAAAATTTTATGACCTCACAGGGTCTGTGACCTACGTTACTACTCTTGGCTACGTTGTCTATGAGGCTTATCAACTCACTGAAGGCCTAGATATAAGAACCTTAGTTATCGCAGCCTGCATAATGATTTGGACATTAAGGTTAGGAAGTTTTCTTTTTTGGAGAGTATTAAAAGATGGGGAGGACAAAAGGTTTAGATCTATTCTGCCAAGTTTTACACAGCTTTTAATGACCTGGGCGCTTTCAGCAGCCTGGGTGTTCATACAATCTCTTTCAGCCCTAGTTGCGATTACTGCACTGACTCGCGTTGAGTTTGGTGTTTTAGGTTATATTGGGCTAGCTTTATGGATCTTTGGCTTTCTGTTTGAAGTGTTGGCTGATCATCAGAAAACACAGTTTAAGGCTAACCCTGCAAACGAAGGCAAATTCATAAACGAAGGGCTATGGACCAAATCACGACACCCAAATTATTTTGGAGAGATTGTTCTTTGGCTTGGCATATCAGTAATGTCTGTTTCAGTAATGTCTGGAATGCAGTACGTTTCATTAATATCGCCTGTCTTTAGTTTTATGCTCATTTACTATGTCAGTGGTGTAAGAATGCTTGAAGCTAGGTCGGACAAAAAGTGGGGAAATTCAGCAGAATACCAAGACTACAAAAAGAATGTACCCATCTTCGTACCCAAACTTTAAAAACGTGTATTTTATACATCTAAAAAAAGCCGCAAAAAGGGTGTAAAATCTAAAGAATTTGATATATTTAAGCACCAAGTTTAAAAAAAGGGTAAAAAAATCATGAAATCGTACGTATATTTATTATCCCTATTGGCGTTTTTTGCATTAAGTGATGGCGCTGATATTGACCAGATTCTGGAAGTGAATGATAGCAATATTATTCAATCAGAATCATCTCAAGAAAAGGTTGATAACCTTGCCGACGAAAAAGATTCACTCCTAGCCGAATGGAAGGTTGTGGTAAAACAAGTCGAAGGATTAAAAATCTATAATGCTCAAAAGAGACAACAGATCAAAGCCCAGGAAGAAAGGCTTGTAACCCTAGCTGAACAAACAAGACAAGTTGTCGTTATTCAAAGACAGATTCCGCCACTTATGCAAAGAATGGCAGATAGTCTTGAACAGTTTGTTAATCTAGATGCTCCATTCTCACTTAACGAAAGAGTTAAGAGAGTTAACCAGGTTAGAAATACATTATCTGACCCTAAGGTGACAGCATCTGAGCAAGTTAGACAAGTTCTAGAAGCTTATAACATCGAAAGAGAATACGGCAGAACAATTGAAACATATGAAGATGCTATTGTCCTTGACGGCGAAGAAAAGGTTGTAAACATTCTAAGAATCGGAAGGCTTGCACTTTTGTATCAATTAAAAGATCAAAGCGAAGCTGGAATCTGGGATACAGAAACAAACCAGTGGGTAAAAGTTGATGGGTACAGAATTCCTGTCAGAGACGGTATTAGAATGGCAAATAAAGTTGCTCCTTTAGATCTGCTTTCTGTGCCTGTTAAATTTGAAGGAGGTGAATAATGAGAGCTATTAAGATCCTATTAATCTCCTCACTATTATTCTCTGCAAATCTTTTTGCACAAGAAGCTGAAACAGCACCTGCACCAACTAACTTGGATAAGTTGCTTGAGCTTGTAAAGGAAGGTAGAACCCAAGAACAGTCTGATAATGATAAGCGAGAGGCTGAATTTAAAGCTTCAAGAGACAAGCAAAACGAAATTTTAAAAGCTGAGCAAAGAGAGCTTGCAAGACAAGAAAGAATTGCTGATCAATTAGAAGAAGAGTTTAGAAAGAACCAAGAAAAATTAAGAGTTGCTGAAGAAGCATACTTGAAACAACTAGGTTCTCTAAACGAGCTATTTGGACATATGCAAAGTATTAGTACTGATTCAAGAGTAACTTTTGAGTCATCTCTTACTGCTGCTGAGTTTGGTAAAGACAGGGAAGACTTCCTTAAAAACCTAACTCAAAAAATGGGCGAATCTACAGAGCTTCCAACTATAGAAGAAATTGAGCGTGTTTGGTACGAGATCATGCGTGAAATGAAAGCTACAGGGGAAGTTAGCAGATTTAGTGCTCAAGTCATTAATGTTGATGGCACACAAACGAATTGTGACGTTGTAAGAATAGGTGTGTATAACGCAGTTTGTGGTAACAAATACTTAGAGTATGTTCCATCAAAAGGCCAATATCAGTTCTTAGCAAGACAGCCTGCGGGCAGATACACAAGCTCAGCAGGAAGAGTTTCTGATGCTGATGCGTCAAGCGGTTATGTAGGTTTCTCAGTGGATCCAAGTGGCCCATCAGGTGGAGCATTACTTGCTAACTTAGTACAAAACCCATCTTTGATTGAGAGAATAAACCAAGGTGGATTAATTGGTTACATCATTCTAGCCATTGGTGCGATAACTATGCTTTTCGCAATTTATAAGTACACAATGCTATGGATGACAAGCAGAGCTGTTCAAGAACAACTAGCTAATGACAAACCAGATGATTCAAATCCTCTTGGAAGAGTTCTCAATGTTGGTAAAACACATATGAAAGACGAGATAGACAGGCTTGAGTTAAAACTTGCTGAAGCAATTATGGGTGAAAGGCCTGCAATTGAAAGAGGTATTAGTTTTGTGAAGATTGTCTCAGTTGTTGC
>OZSS01000492.1_pt1 | contig 18823 bp, 20 predicted proteins | sample 1779911 | NCBI WGS metagenome assembly OZSS01 (sample SAMEA2603589, study PRJEB24840) | metagenome | biome: Water; feature: Photic zone; material: Seawater sample | place: Mediterranean Sea | collected 2013-11-12 | depth 10 m | reverse complement strand
TTAGTTTTTGCATCAAGAGTTACATCAACTCCAATTTTAGCAAACATACCAATTGCAGCAACACAGATTGCTTCATCATTTATATAACGATCATTTGGACAATCTAAAGTTACTTCAAAGCCATCTGGATAACCAGCTTCAGCTAAAAGTTTTTTTGATAATTCTGGATCGTAAGGCAATCTTTGATCACGTTCAGCAGTATGACCGTTTACTCCTGGTGCAGTAATAATTCCTGCAGGAGCACTTTGACCTCTCATTACCTTATCCTTAATAGCATCCATATCTAATGCATGGTACATAGCTAGACGAACTCTTTTATCTGCAAAAGGATTTTTACCTTTAATGTTAGATGAATTTAGTTCAGCAGAACCTTGATCCATTCCAAAAAATATTGTTCTATTTTGAGGAGTCATTTTTACACCATGTCCAGCAGAAGATTTGATTCTCTCAATATCTTGAACTGGAACAACGTTTGTGTAATCAATTTCTCCAGATAGAAGTGCTGCAACTCTTGTTGCATCATTTGCAATTGGAAGTAGTTCAATTTTGTCTACATTGAATGTACTATCATCACCCCACCAATCATTATTTTTTTCTAAAACAGTTCTAACATCCTGCTCTCTAAATGTAATTTTGAAAGGTCCAGATCCATTTGAATTGGACGCACAGTAAGATGTTTCTCCTGCGTCCCAATTGTAAGACACTTCACAATCGTTAGCTTTTGACCATGCTTCAGACATTACAAATATCTGAGTAAGCTGACTCAAAAGAATTGGGTTTGGTCCATCAGTTTTTACTTCAACTGTATGATCATCAATTGCTCTTGCTGATTTAATACTTTTAATTAAGTCAACCATATCAGATGGAGCAGTTTTTGCTCTATTGATACTAAAAGCAATATCACTAGCGGTTAAAGCAGATCCATCATGAAATTTTACTCCTTTTCGAATATTAAAAATCCAAGTATCTGGAGCAGTGGCATCCCATGACTCAGCAAGCTGAGGTTCTATTTCCATATTAATACCTCGAGTTACTAAACTTTCATAAACCTGACGCGATACCATGTGAGTTGGTCCTTCGTTTTGTGCGTGCGGATCAAGAGTTAAAGAATCACCAGGCATTGACCATTTAATAGTGTTAGCAAATGCTGGTGAGAAAATACCCATGAAAAGCAAAGACAAAACAATGCTTAAAGTCTTTTTCATATTATTTCCTCCATAGAAATTTGATGTTAGACCCTTACTACTTCAATGGAAATATTCAATATTATTAGTATTAATAAGTGCTATATTTTGTCATAATTATTAGTATTAATTAAGACATACATCTTGGAGGAGGCTTTATAAAGTGAAAAGAATAGAGAAAGCTCAAGAGATCTCCAGAATACTCAATCGTATATATAGAAAAGTACCTATACCTCTTAACCACAAAAATAAATTTGAATTAGTTGTAGCAGTACTTCTTAGTGCACAATGTACAGATGAAAGAGTTAATCAAGTTACACCAATATTATTTAAAAAAGCAAACACCGCTATAAAAATGACAAAAGTGCCAAAAAAAACAATTTATAATATTATTCGCCCTTGTGGTTTGGCACCTCAAAAATCAAAAGCAATTTTTGAACTATCAAGAATTCTTGTAAAAAAATTTAAAGGAAATGTTCCAGAAAGTTTTGAGGAATTAGAAAAATTGCCAGGTGTTGGTCACAAAACAGCAAGTGTTGTTATGTCTCAAGGATTTGGTCATCCAGCATTTCCAGTTGATACGCACATTCATCGTTTAGCTCAACGTTGGGGATTAACAAATGGTAAAAATGTTGTTCAAACAGAAAAAGACTTAAAATATCTTTTTCCAAAAAAATCTTGGAATAAACTTCATTTACAAATAATATTTTATGGAAGAGAGTTTTGTCAGGCTAGAAGTTGTTATGGTTTAGAATGCGCAATATGCAGGGTGTGTAATCCAAAGAGAAAAACACCTATTAAAACAAAAAAGTAGTAATTAAAAGGGCTGAAATACAACAAGTATAAGTATAAAAATCAAAATTACTGCTGGAGCTTCGTTTGTAATTCTAAAAAATTTAGTGGAATATTTATTTTTATCATTTTTAAAATCATTGAGACATTTTAAACAAAAAAAATGATAGCCAGATAATAAAACTACAAATAAGATTTTTAAAAGCAACCAGGTATCAATACCCACGTAATGTATAAGTGAAATACCAGAAATCCACGTCACTATAAAAGATGGAAACATAATTATTCTGTATAATTTTCCTTCCATTAATTTGAATGTTTCTGAAGTTTCTTTAGTAATTTCAGGATTAGCATGGTTTACAAACAAACGTGGCAGATACAAAAGTCCAACCATCCAAGCTATGATACTAAAAATATGTATAACTTTTAGAGTATTAAATAACATGATTTATTCCCATACTGCATGAGGAGGCATTGACATTAATATAGCATCAACATTCCCACCAGTCTCTAGACCAAATTTTGTACCTCTATCATATAATAAGTTAAATTCTGCATAGCGACTACGCTTAATTAATTGTATCTTTTTTTCCTCTTCACTCCACTCCACCTCCTTTAGTGAAATTAAAGTATTTTTGATAAATTGATGAAAATAAGTACCTACGCCTTGGACAAATTCAAAATCTTTTCCCCAATCACCAGTTTGAAGGTAATCAAAAAATATTCCTCCAACACCTCTTGGTTCATTTCTGTGTTGGAGAAAAAAATAGTCATCACACCATTTTTTAAATTTAGGATAATAAGATTTATCATATTTATTACATAAAACTTCTAAACCACGATGATATTTTTCCTCATCCTCAAATATTAAACAAGGTGTAATATCCATACCTCCACCAAACCATTCCTGAGTGGTTTTAATAAATCTTGTATTAAAATGCATAGAAGGAATTTTTGGTGAAACAGGATGTAACACAACACTGATGCCAGTTGCATTATAATTTGGATCTTCTTTCGCACCTGGAATAGCTTCTCTCATATTCTCGTTAAAGGTCCCGGCGACGGTAGAAATGTTTACACCACCTTTTTCAATAATATTACCCTTTATTTTACTCATTTTACCACCACCATCACCTTTGTGATCCCAGATACTTATTTCAAATTTTTTTTCATCAATGCTTTGAATAGTTTCAACTAAGTTATCTCGTAATTTTTCAAACCATTCTTTTGCAGTATTAAATTTGGGATCAGCAATCATAATGGCCAACCTTGAATATGTTTTTTTATCAGATTTACAAAAACGTCTATGTGATCATCGTGATCATTCAAGCAAGGAATATAATGGTAATTTTCACCACCTGATTCCATAAAATATTCTTTATTTTCTTCTTCAAGTTCTTCAAGTGTTTCAAGACAATCACTACTGAAACCAGGAGATATTATATGTATATTTTTAATTCCTTGTTTTGGTAGTTCTTTCAAAGTTTCACTTGTATATGGCTTTAACCATTCTTCCCTGCCAAATCTACTTTGAAAAGTAGTCATTATCTCATCATCAGATAATCCCATATGTTCTTTGACAAGTCTTGTGGTTTTAAGACAAAAGCAATGATATGGATCACCATTAGTCAAGTACCGTTTTGGTATACCATGATAACTAAAAATAATTTTTTGTGGTTTTGAAGTTTTTTTCCAAAATGACTTTATTGAATTTGACAATGCTTCAATATAATTTTTTTCTTCAAAGTACTGATTGATAAAACGCATTTCAGGTATCCAACGCCATTTTTGCAATACATTTGTTACTTCATCAAATGTACTACCTGTTGTTGCAGCACAATATTGCGGATACATAGGTAGAACTAATAATCTTCTTACTTGTTTTTTTTGAAGTTTTAACAAAGCATCTGGAATAGATGGATTGCCATAGCGCATCCCAACTTCAAAAACTATATTTTCATTTTTCGAAGAAAAAGATGATTGGATTTTATTTAGTTGTCTGTTTGCGATATCTAAAAGTGGAGAACCCTTATCAGTCCAAATTTGTTTGTATGCTTCTGCTGACTTTGATGGTCTTATTTGTAAAATTACTAGCTTCAATATAATTTGCCATAAGATTTTAGGTAATTCGATTACTCTAGGATCTGATAAAAATTGATTAAGATAAACTTTTAGTTCTTTTTTATTTGGAGCATCTGGAGTGCCAAGGTTGGTAATTAAAACACCAATTTTTTCTTTACTCCCGTGCTCATAATCTTTTTCACCTATATATTTAACCATATCTATTAGCTAAATTCTTTTCTGATATTTTCTATAAATAAATGAACATTTTTTTCTGGAGTATTTTTGTTAATTCCATGTCCAAGGCCACAAATCCAGCCATTAAGATTTTCAATTGATTTCATTTTTTCAATAAAATCTTTTAAATCATTAAGAAATGTATCTGTTTCACTCAACATTAATTGTTCATTGAAATTTCCTTGAATAAATCCATGTTTTTGATTTTTAAACATAAATTTAAGATCTATTGTGTGATCATAGCCAAAACCAGCAAAGGGGAAACTGATGGTAGAATTTAAATCTGTTAAACTCTTACCTCTTGAATAATAGCCAAGTTTATTTGGAAAAGAAATTGCAATCTCTTCCAAAAATTTTGAATAGATTTCATGAAAATTTATTTTATCTAAATCATACAAGGAGCTATCAAAAATCATGACAAGTTCAACACCTGCATCTAATTGTAATTGAATATTTTTCTTTAGAAGGGGTAAAAGAATTTTTGAAATAAATTCTAAATTCATTTTAGTGTCGATTAAATCAGAGTTATTATTTCCAAATGCATATTTTGATAATGTCCAAGGTCCACCAACAAATCCAATTAAACTTTTATTATTTGGCAATTTCTCTTTTGTTATTTTTATAGCTTCAAATTGAAATTGCATATGCTCAATGGCACGATCAGTATTACTATAATCATTAATGTTTTCTGAATTTATATAAGAATTAAATTTTGGTCCTGGGTCAAACTTTAATTCTAAACCAAGTCCCTCCAAGATAAATAAAATATCACTGAATAAAATTGCAATATCGTAATCAAACTCTTGTATTGGACCAAAAGCGACTTCTGCGGCTAGATCCGGAGTTTTACAAAGTTCTTCAAAAGCATATTTTTCTTTGAGTTTGCAATAATGTGAATGATACCTTCCAGCCTGTCTCATGAACCAAATGGGTGGTGTTTTTTGAATATTTTTTTTGAGAGCATTTTCGAATAAAATATTTGTCATTTTTAGGCTTTTAGTAATTTTTTCTTCCAACTATCATAAGATAGCTCAACAAAAAGATTTTTATCATTACCTAATATTTTACTAATCTCATTGTAAGTATTTCCTGGGCCACAAAAATGATATTTTTCTATAATTTTAGGATATTTATCAATACTCGCCTTAAAAGCTGAACTGCTCATCCAATAAAAGTACTTTTTCTTTTCTATATCTATTTCAAAATCGATAGACTCCAATTGATAAGTTTCAATTTTATTTTTTATCGAACTTTCAGGAGATTGAGAATGAGTTAACTTAACCCAAGGATTGTTTGTAAGTGAATTAATTTCTTTATCAAAATCCTCACCCAAACCATCTGATGTTCCATTAACCCAAATACCTCTTTCAGCTAAATTTTTCCATGTTCTTAAACCACTAGTCCAAATAACATTATTTGATTGGATTTTTGACCTATCTGGGATTGAGCTAATTCGTGAAACATAAATACATTTATTTTGTAAATTATTTATATCATCGACATTTTCATTTAATTGTTTTCTGGAAAAAATTTTATAATTTTTTAAATTTTCAGGATAAATTTCATCGGTTGTATTATTAGAAAAACTTATATCTTTTGGATCAATAAAATCCCAGCTCTCAAAATGATTGCCATTTTCATCTTCACCTCTTTTAGATACAACTAATCCTAATTTATGTGAGATGTAAGATACTCCTATTTTTTGGTGACATCCTCCTCCATAATTTTTTAAAATATTTCTTTCTTGAATAACATTCGAATAATCTTTGGAAAAATTAATATCATTTAAAATTTCGTTAAGTTTATTATCTTTAATTCTTGTTTCAATCGCTAGAGCTCCTTGTCCAGGAGAGCAAGGGTTGATAGACAATGGTAAAACAGACCATAGACATTCATTAATATATTTTTTTAGAGTTGTTTTTAATTCATTAAATTCAGAATAATTATTCAAAAGTAATCTATCTATTGCTGCCTTAGCGACAATGAAACCATCACTATTAGGATCTTCCAAAAATTTTTTAAATCTAGTGGGTATGTTACCTCTTATATTTTCAAAGCAAACTTCATCAAACTTTTGTGGAAGATAATTTTCAATAAAATTTTCTAAATTATATTGTCTTCTTGGTGATGAGCAAAGAATAGTAATTTTCCTTCTATCTAATTTTATGTTTTTTTTTAAAAATAATATATCTCGTTTATCAGCACGTTTTAATGTAGCAGCTATTTTAGTTTTATCACCCACTTCAATTGGAAGATCCTTCCAAGAGTGGACAATTAAATCACATTTGTTATTTATTAATTCATCTCTTAAATCATTAGTAAAAACACCTTCTGTTGGCATTTCAGAAAGAGGTGTTTTTAGATCTTTATCTCCTGAAGTACTTCTTGTTAAAAATTCTATTTCTACAAAAGGATGTTTTGATTGCAAATAATCGGAAAATTCACGTGCTTGAATTATTGCCAAATCACTTTTTCTCGATAAAATTCTTATTTTCATTACTTATATTTCTATAAATAACACTATATTCTAAAATTGGTAATGGTTGAATTTAAAGGTACAAAATCTTCGTGGGGCTTGGTTGCAAAACTTTTTCATTGGTCATTGGCACTTCTTCTTTTTTGGCAAGTTGCAACAGGGATTAGCCTTCATAATATGGAATTTTCTCCTCTTAAAATGGGTTTTATTATTACTCATAAATTTTTTGGCACCTTAGTCTTTAGTTTAGTTGTGCTTAGATTAATGTGGAAATACATATTTAATACTCATCCTAAATATGAAAATATTCCTTTATTTCATAAATTAGTTTCGAATTTAGTCCATTTTGTTCTTTATGGTTTAGTTATTCTTATTCCTATTCAAGGCACCTTTATGACATGGCTTGGGGGAGAAGATGTTCATCTCTTGGGATTAATTAAAATACCACCTTTAATCGAAGAGAATTTTTTTTTATACCCTCAAGCTCTAGCTATACACTATTACTCAGCACTTATGTTAACAGCTCTTTTTTCACTTCATATTGCAGCGGCGTTGTATCATCGATTTATAATTAAAGATAAATATGGTGTCTGGAGGAGAATGTCTTTTAGTAGAAATAAGGTGTGACAATTCATTCAATTAAACACTTACAATTAAAGATTGGGTAAGATATCTAACATTTATGCAATACAAAAATTTCTTTAAATCTGAATTGAAAAATTTAAAAGATCAGGGTCTTTATAGGGACTTTAGAAACATAGACAGACCTATAAGAAGTTTTCCAAATGCAGATGAAAGTTTCAAAAATAAAGAAAGAGAAGTAGAGGTTTGGTGTTCTAATGACTATCTGAACATGAGTCAGCACCCAGAAGTCGTAAATGAAATTGTAAAAACACTACTTGAATATGGATCAGGTTCTGGCGGAACAAGAAATATTTCTGGTACATCAACCTATCATACTGAACTTGAAAAAAAACTGGCAAATGTTCATAATAAAGAGGCGGCATTAGTTTTTGCTTCTGCTTATACAGCAAACCAATCTACTTTATGGACTTTAGGAAAAAAAATTAAAGATATTGAGATATTTTCTGATGAATTAAATCACGCATCTTTAATACAAGGTATTAAGAATAGTGGAGCTAAGTGTCATATATTTAAACACAATGACATTGATCATTTAGAACAGTTACTAAAAGAGTCAAATGTAGATAATCCTAAGTTAATCGTTTTTGAAAGTTTATACTCTATGGAAGGTATAAGATCGCCTATAGTTAAAATTGTAGAGTTAGCAAAAAAATATAACTGTATGACATATTTGGATGAAGTTCATTCAGTTGGACTTTACGGTGAAGAAGGTAAAGGTATTGCAGTAGAAATGGGAGTTGAAGATAAAATAGATATTATTAATGGAACTTTAGCAAAAGCATATGGTCAAATGGGAGGTTATATTGCAGCTAGTTCAGAAATAATTGATTACATTAGAAGTTTCGCTCCAGGTTTTATTTTTACAACTTCAATCTGCCCATCAATTGCTGCAGGAGCAGCTAAAGCAATAGATATTGTTTCTCTAGCAGAGCAACTAAGAATAAGAATAAAAGAAAATGCAGCTTTAATAAGAGAAAATTTAGATTCCTTAGCAATCCCTTATTTGGATACAAATTCTCATATTGTAGCAGTATTAATTAATGATCCTTTTTTATGTAAAAAAGTGTCTAAAGATTTAATTGATGATCATGGTATCTATGCACAACCAATTTTTTATCCAACTGTGCCCAAAGGTCTAGAAAGACTAAGGATAACTGTTACCCCAAAACATAGAAAAGAGCATATTGAAAAAATGATTAAGGCTCTTGATACAGTTTGGTCTAAAAATAATTTACCAAGAAAAAATATTAATAAAGTTACAGCAAATATCTAAGTTTTAATATTGATATCAATCTGCCTTGCAGCAAAACCATAATAAACTACCGCTAACGTTATTATAAAACCTCCAATTATTACAGTTGTACTTGGTACTTCATTAATTCCAAAAATAGGAAGCCAAACCCACAAAACTCCTCCAACAACTTCCATTAACGATAAAAGTGCTAGCTCAGCTGAGGGTAAGTATTTTGCTCCAAGACTGTAAAGTATTAAGCCGGCTGCAACAATTATTCCATGAAGTATACTCAAATAACTATTTATTTCAGGCATCAGAATAAAAGGTTCAAAAGAGAAGCCTAAAATAAAGAAAGCAAATATTGTACAAAATAGTCCAGCTAAAACAACTGTTGTGAATTTTGGTGTTTCAGGTTTCCATCTTATTGTTACCGTGTATAAGGCAAAACCAGTTGCAGAAATAAATCCTATTATTGCACCTAAAGCAGTTCCAGAAATACTGTCATTTATAATCATTACGCACACACCTATAAATGCTACAACCATTGCAATTAATGTTGATCTTTTTAGTATTTCGCCAAGAACAAAATAACCAACAATGGCCGCAATAAAAGGCATCGCTGCTAACATAAATAATGTTACGGCAGCCGTAGTCATAGTAATAGAAAAAATGAATCCAGTAAAAGCTGTTGCTAGAAATAAACCTCCAAGTATAGATGGTATTCCTATTTTGAGAAAATTTTTATAAAAACCAAATCCTTCCCGAAAAAATAAATATATAAGAAGTATAATTGAAATAGTTAAGCCTCTATAAAATAAATATTGAAAAACATATTGATGACCATCGACCATATATCTAACGGTCAACGCTCCAAAACTCCAAAAAATTCCAGCAAGAAAAACTACACAAAAGGCATATAGATAAGAATTTTGACTCATTGATTAAAAGTCAAATCATTAAATTTGATAAAAGTAAATTAATATTTTAGTTATTTATTTGAATAACCGTTTCTTTACTTCCTGTGATCTTAAAATTGACTTTGTTATCATCATTTTTTTGTATTTCAGATACAGTTGACATTTTACAACTAGCAATAAAAAGAAATAAAAAAATTATTGGCAACTGCCTATAGAGCCAAGAGCACATTTTTTACCGTCTATCCATATAGCATTCGACAAATTTGCCTCATCAAAAATTGCACCTGAAATATTAGCACCAAGTAGATTTGCCTCATACAAATTTGCACCTTTAAAAGTTGCTCCAAAAAGATTTGATCCTTCGAAGTTTACCTTAGCAAGATTTGCATTATCAAAATTAGCATTATTGCAATTTGCACCCTGCAAGTTCGAAGCATATAAATTTGAGTTACTAAAATTTGAGAAAATAAAATTACCTATGGATAAATTTGAGTTGTTAAGTTGAGATTTTTCAAAATTTGATAAAGATAAATTAACTCCTGACATTTGAGAGTTTGCCAAACCAGTACCAGAAAGATCTAGATTTTCTATGAAATTACAATTTGTCCAATCAACCTCATTTGCTGGTTGATCTTCACATGCAGCAAACACAGATAATGAGCTGAAGAAACTAATGATAAAGAAAATAAAAAATTTCATATCAATTTTTTATGATCAGTTTATGTTAAATTTAAGGCAAATTAGCGAGAAGTGAGTTTTAATTCAATCCTTCTATTTTGCTGTAAATCACTCTCGTTTTCTCCATCACTGATAGGATAAAACTCTCCATATCCTGCCGATGCTAATCTATTTGGTGGAAAACCAAGATCAAGAAGAAGTTTTAAGACTGTATTAGCTCTTGCTGAAGATAATTCCCAGTTAGATGGATATCTAATTGTCTGGATAGGTCTTTTGTCTGTGTGTCCTTCTACCATTATTATCCAGTCAATATCTGTTGGAATTTCATTAGTAGTCTCTTTTAAAGTGAGACCAATTTCACTTAACTTTTCTTTACCAGATAGTTGTAAATCTGCTGAAGCAGAATCAAACAAAAGCTCTGATTCAAAAATAAATCTATCTCCAACAATTTTAATGTCTTTTCTATCACCTAGTATAGATTGTAATTTACCAAAAAACTCAGATCTATATTTTTGAAGTTCAAATACTTTAGATGTAAGGGCTTTGTTTAATTTTTCACCAAGCACCTCTATTTCTAAATCTTTAATCAAAGCCTGAACTTCACTGGCTTCTAAAGCACTATTAAGTAAAGCTATTTCTTTTTGCAAGGTATCAATTTGATTAGAGAGAATTTCAACCTGTTCTAATGTTTTTGAAGCCTGTATTTCCATTTTTTCAATTTCTTCAAGTGATGTTTCTTTTTGTTCTTGATTATCTTCTTCTAATGAAACAATTTGATTTTGGAGAAGTTCAAGTTTTTCAAGCTGTTGTTTTTGTTTATCTTCTGACAAAGAAAGAACATTATTCAGTTCAGATATTTTACTTCGAAGATTAAAAATGGTGCTATCTTTCTGAATTAAATCTTTATTTAATCTTGCTAATTCTTCATTTTTAAATCTAATTGCTTCAAGTTGTTCATTAAGTGATGCATCTTTTAAACCAAGACTATCATTAATTTCTAAAAGATCATTCATTAGTTCTTGATATTGAGATATTTGACTTTGTAATTCTTCATCTCTTAATGATAATTCAATATTTGTCTTTTCTAATTCATCATTTAAACTTAGAAGTTTTTCATTTTGACTTTGTAATTCTTCATCTCTTAATGATAATTCAATATTTGATTTCTCTAACTCTTTATTTAAACTTAGTAGTTTCTCATTTTTATTTTTTATTGCCAATAATTGCTCTTCAATTCCTCCATCCTCTAAGCCCAAACTTTTGTTGATTGCAATTAAATTATTATTCTTTTCATTTAATTCTGTAATTGTAGCTTTAAGAGATTTCTCACTTTCTATTAGTTTGAAATTAGCATTATCTAATTCTTGATTAAGTATTTTAAGCTGATCAATCCTTGTTGCTAGCGCTTTATTAATCCTTTCCCCTAAACCTTCGGTTTCGAGTAAAGCAATTTCTTGTCCTTCATATGTTTCTAAAGCATTTGCAACTATTCTTAACTCTTTTAGAAGACTGCTAATTTGCTCTGATAAAGCAATAATATTTTGCTCTTGTACAAATATTTCTGATCGTTTTTTTGCTACATCTGTTTGTAATTGTTCACTTAATAGCTGTTCATCTTGTAAATTTAATTGAGTATCTTCAAGTTCTTTCTCAGTTTCTGAGAGTATTGAAAGAGCTTCCTCTTTATCTTTAGTTTCAATAACTAATATTTTTGAAAGTTCATTAATTTGTGATCTTAAATCTTGGAGTGCCTTATCTCTTCCGGATATAGCATCACTCAGATATATTTGCGAAACTGTAAAAACCATTAACACAAAGATAATTACAATCAATAATGTAGCTAAAACATCTACAAAACCTGGCCAAATATTTGTTGTATCAGCAAGTCTATTTCTTAAAGACCTAGTAGACATTATTATTTTTTAATTTTCTTTAATTCTTTTTCAATATTCTGAAAATACTCTTTTATTTTTTTTGCTTCTAATATTCCATTTTTGCTTAAAGCCTCTGCCAAGTTGATTAGAGTGGATTGAGTATTTATTTGTGAAGATAAGAAGTTTGATAATTGTTTATCAAGATTTGAGGAATTAGAATTAATTTTGTTAAGTATTTCATTAAACTTATCTAAATTATTAGATATTTTTGTTTGATTCTCTGATGATTTTTTAAAAGCATTTAAAAGATTTTCTAAGTTATCATAAATTTTTTGAATTGCTTCACCAGTTTGCTTATCTTCAACTCTAGAAAAATCTGGAGAAGAATTGTTATTAAGTATTTTTTCAAAATATTGACTAAATTTATTTTGAGCTTGTCCAAGATTTAAATCAAGTAATCCTAATATTAAAGAACCAGCTAAACCTAATAAAGAACTGCTAAATGCAATACTCATACCTTCAAGTGGAGCATTTAATCCATCTTTAAGTGAGTTAAAAAAACCTGCAACATTTGTATCGTCTATACCTAAACCACTAATAACATTACCTACAGAACCAATTGTTTTAAGAAGGCCCCAAAAAGTTCCTAGTAGACCCAAAAAAACTAATAAGCCAACTAAGTAACGTGAAGTTTCTCTTATACTCACTAAAGTCATATCAGAATTTTCAATTAATCTATTAATTGACGAACTTTTGAAAAAAAACTTTCCATCAAGATTTTTTAATTCAAGAGAAATATTTTTGTCTTGCCCTCTTAAAGTAGAGAATGCTTCTATAGAATTTGTAATATTAAAGTTGGAGTAAGATATAAACTTGTAATTTAAGTTAATGAGATGAAAAAAATTAAATCCAATACCAATTATTAAAGCTAATAATATTATAATGTTGATAAAGATATTTGATAAAAAAGCATTTTGTAAAACTGGGTATAATAAAACCACAATGACAAAAACAGCTACTAAAAATATCGAAGCTCTGATTATGTAATTGTTTAATGATTGTGCCATATTTAGAGGATTATATCACCTATCTTGGAAATTCAATAAATATAAACTGTTTAGTTGTAGATATAATTTCTTGTGAGAGGCAAATTGTTAATATTCTTTGCAATTTGTATTTGGAAAACAACATTACCCATATTTACAAAAGAATACTTACTTGACAAAAGATAAAACTCCCACATTCTAAAAAAGCGCTGATCAAACATTTTTATAATTTTATCTTTATTTTGGATAACATTTTGATACCATCGTGAAAGAGTATGAGCGTAATGAAGTCTTAATACTTCAACATCAGTAACATTTATATTAAGTTTTTGTGTTTCTTTCATAATTTCAGATAGCGATGGAATATATCCACCTGGAAAAATATATTTTCGTATCCAGGGACTTGTGGCAGTTGGTTTACCTCTTTGGCCAATTGTGTGTAAAAGAAAAACTCCGTTCTCTTTCAAAAGATCATCAGCTTTACCAAGGTATGTTTTAAAATATTTAACTCCAACATGTTCAAACATTCCAACAGATACTATACGATCATATTTTTCTGTTTCATTTCTATAATCTTGTAAAGCAAAAGTAACATTATCACTTAAGCCTTCTTTTTGTGCACGTTCAGAGGCTGTTTTAAATTGATTTTCTGAAAGTGTAATTCCTTTGACTTTAGCTCCAGTAGATTTTGCTATTTCTATTGCCATACCACCCCAACCACATCCGATATCAAGAACACTCATGTTTTTATCAATTTGCAGTTTTCTGATTATGTGTTCTTTTTTATCTTTTTGAGCTTGTTCCAAACTAATGTTAGGATTGTGAAAATATGCACAAGAATACTGCATGTCTTTGTCTAAAAATAGTTTGTACAAATCTTCATTGATATCATAGTGGTGCGCAACATTATTTTTTGAATTAACAAGTTGATTAATTTGCTGAAGTGGCATAAAAAAAGAAGATAAGTATTCGTAAAATTTATAAAATTTATTGTTTGAAATAAAATCATCGTAACAATTAGTTATTAGATTAAGAAATTCTTCTATAGTTCCTTTTTCAACAACTAACTCTTCATTCATATAAGCTTCACCAATATGTAAATTAGGATTAAAAAAAAGTTTTCTCTCAATAGATTTGTTTTTTAATCTTATACAAACGTGTGGATTTGAATTTCCAAATTTATAAATCTTGTCATTAGAATCTATGATTTCTAATGTTCCGTCAAAGTTAAGTTTTTTCAGTACACTGAATAACATTTCATTTTATTTTAAGAAAAACATCTCTTATGTCAATAACTCTAAATTATTAACATTTGATGAGAAAATAATTTGTAGAGATTGACTTAAGCAGCAATGCGACGATTTTTTTGAGCTTCTTTTTCTTTTTTAAGCTCTTTTTCGTCAATATACGCAACATCACAGTGACTCTGACAATAAGGCTTCCCAGCAACGGTATCAGCTTCACAAAAATGAAAATCTTTCTCTTGTGGATCTCCAATTGGCCATTGGCAACTTGAGAAACTGTGCATCACACTGTTTTGTTTAAAATAGTTTTTTAATATAGACATAATAATTTTATTAATACGAGTTAGTTTATATTTATGAAAAAACCAGTATTCAACATTAAATATAAAAAAGTTGTTAATTATCAATATGTTAGTATCTTAATCTTTTTGACCTACTATATGTTGATACATAATTTATAAGAAAAACGAATCGGTTTATCGAAAAAATAAAATTATAAATAATAATGCCAAAAAAAACAGATAGGATTTGATCACAAAACTTTTAGTTAATTTGGATTTAGGAGGTTTTCTCAAATATATAAAGAAAACAATAGTACTCCAAAATAATAAAAGTATTACCCAGCCTGTTAAAAATGCGTAATAAAAATCGACAGACATAAGTTCCCTAAAGAATTAATCTATATAGCGCAGTGTAAACCTGTTTTTTGGATATATTTTTGATGATATTCTTCAGCTTTATAGAATTCCTTAGCTTCTGATATTTCAGTGACAATATTTATTCCTACACTTTTAGCATATTCATTTTTTGAATGAATAGATTTATTTTTTTGATCTTCGTTATAATAATATATCGCTGATCTATATTGTGTTCCAATATCAGGACCTTGTCTATTTAAAGTTGTAGGATCATGACACTTCCAGAAAACCATCAAAAGATCTTCATAAGATATTTTAGAATTATCAAATTCAACTAAAACAACCTCAGTATGATTTGTATTTCCTTGGCAAACACTTTCATAAGAAGGATTAATAGTATCGCCTCCAGAATAACCAACTAAGGTATTTATTACGCCTGGAGTTTTACAAAATGTTTCTTCCACACCCCAGAAACAACCTGCGCCAAATAATGCTTTTTCCATATTTATAAATATATATGTAATATAAAATATATCAATTTTTATGAGTCCAAAATTTAAAATTTTAGATAAAAAGAATATTCACGACGGTTTCTTTAAAATGAATGAAGTTACTCTTAAATACAAAAAATATGATGGAAATTGGAGTAATGAAATAAAAAGGGAGTTATTTGGTGGCGCACAAGTATCTGCAGTCTTACCATATGACCCTATAAATAAAAAAATTGTTTTAATTCAACAGTTCAGACCAGGGACAATTTCTAAAGATAATCAAAATTATCTAGATGAAATAGTTGCGGGAATAATTGACTCTGGTGAAACTCCAGAAGATACTGCAAAGAGAGAATGCTTGGAAGAAACTGGATGTGAAGTAAGTAATCTTACATCTATACAAGGTTACTTTCCTGCCCCAGGATCATCTGAATCTTTTTATAATCTTTTTTTAGGTGAGGTAATTGCTCCCGATAAAGAAATTATAAGAGGTCTAGAGAATGAAAATGAGGATATATTAGTTAAAAGTTATAGTTTTGATGAGGTAAAAACAAAAATGAATAAAAAACAAATTTTAAATGGGCTTACACTAATAGCATTACAGTGGTTTTTTTTAAATATTGAACGAACCTAAGTTCCTATACCTCTTTCATAAGGTTGAACTAATTCTTTACATATTAAGTTCATATCTAAAGTCTCGACATTTTTATCTATAGTTTGATATTCCTGACACTCATATACTTCGTTATCTTTTTGGAGAACTGTAACAAATAAGATTATTGTTAAATCATTTACAACCTCTATGTCACTTATAGCGTAGCTTTTAACTTCAAATCCCTCATTGATAAGATCTTTATAAGATTTCTCTGACTCTAGCCATTGATCTATATTTGGATTAGCTGTTGAAAGGTTAGAAAAAAACAAAAATACAGAAAATAAAAAAATAGTTAGTTTTCTTTTAGCCATTGTAGAACTTCATTTATATGTTTGTTAGGAGGAAAAATAGGGTAGAATACTTTTTTAACAATATTTTTTTCCACAATAAGAGTTAATCTTTTAAAATAAATTTTGTTTTCAATTTCAAAATAAGGCATTTTTAATGAATTGAGCAAAATATTTTCTGAATCACTTAAAACATCATAGGGAATTGCTAATCTATCTGTCATTTCCTTAATATAATCTATTGTTTGAGTTGATATTCCTATAGGCAGCGCATTTAGTTTGATTAATTCTTCATAATTATCTCTAAAGCTACAGGTCTCCACAGTACAGCCAATGGCTCCTGGAGCTTGATTCCAATTTTTAGGTAAACTTTCATTTGGATTACCTGTCATAGAATAAAAATATAAAATTAAACGGAAAGTGTCAGATCTTTTTATTTTTAATAGATTTCCCTGTTGATTTTTAAGAGAAATATCCGGCAAAAACTTATTTAAAAGATGATCAGCTTTTCCATCATTTTGCGGTTTAGGAAATTTACTATAATCCATACTAATTTGTCTTGTATAATCCAATTCTATATATCATAAGATAGTTTTATGACTCAAATTAAACCTCTATCTAGTATGGAAACTCCTCGCTTTGCTGATGTTGCTACTTTTTTTCGTTTACCTGTTATAAAAGATTTAAATAAATTAGACTACTGTGTTGCAGGCGTACCATGGGATGGAGGAACTACTAATAGACCTGGCGCTAGACATGGGCCAAGAGAAATTAGAAATGCATCGTCACTTGTAAGGCTTTATCACCCTGTTTCACTTAAGAGCCCTTATGATAAATTTAATATTGCAGATATTGGTGATTGTCCGGTAAATCCAGCAGACCTAAATGATAGTTTAGATAAAATAGAAAAATTTTACTCAAATATTTATAATTCCAAAACAATACCATTATCAATTGGAGGTGATCATTTAATTAGCCTACCAATTCTTAGAGGTATAGCAAAAGAGAAACCAGTCGGTTTATTTCAGTTTGATTCTCATTCTGATACTTGGGACACTTATTTTGGAGGATTTAAATATACTCATGGCACACCATTTAGAAGAGCTATAGAAGAAAATCTAATTGATCCAAAAAAATATGTAATCCTTGGTCTTCGTGGAGCTTTATATGATCCTGAAGATTTAAGTTGGGCTAGAGAACAAGGTGTAACTATTATTACTATAGATGATTATTATGAAATGGGATTTAATAAATGTATTGAAAAAATTTATGAAGTTCTAGTTAATACAGATACTTATTTTACATTTGATATTGATGGAATAGACCCAACTTTTGCACCAGGTACTGGAACTCCAGAAGTTGGAGGCTTTAATGTGAGAGAGGCACAAACTATTATAAGAGCACTAAACAAAATCAATTTTGTAGGAGGTGATGTTGTAGAGGTATCACCACCATTTGATGTAAATAATATGACTTCATTAGTAGGAGCAACAATTGCCTTTGAAATGCTTTGTACTATGACAAAAGTAAATTAAAAATCTTCGAAATTTGAAGCTCCAACACATAAAACATTTTTTAAATCTAGATATTTATTAATATTATCTTTATTGACTCCACCTGTTGGAATAAATTTTATATCCTTTAGAATATTTTCAATTGATTGTAATTTTTTTTGCTCTCCATTTAAATTTGCTGGAAAAAATTTAATTATTTTATAACCTTTTTTATATAGATATATAAATTCACTAACTGTTTCAGCTCCAGGAATATATAATAAATTATTAATTTCTAAAACCTCATCAACAATTCCAGGAGAAACAAAAAAGTTAAAATTATGATCTTGACCTTTAATAAAATCTTCTTTTGTTAAAACTGAACCCAACCCAAATTTATGTTTAATAAAATGTTTTTGTAACTCTAATGCTATATCAAAAGATTGATTTTCTCTCAGTGTTACTTCAATATATCGAATAGATCTATTTTTCTCTAAATATTTGCTTAAGCGATCAATATCATTGCTTAAAGTTGTAGTATTAAGAATTGGTAAAATTTTTTGTTCTTTTAGTTTTAATTGTAATTCGCTATTTAACATCAACTATTGCTCCTTTTTGCATGATTATCTTCGAGCCGAGAAGACTGGCTTCTTTCAGAGCTAAAGCTGGATCGTTATGAATAATAAAATTTGATACGTAGGCAGCATTAAATCCATCTCCAGCTCCTGAAGTATCAATTACTTTTCTAATAAATTTATTTCTTATTGTATATTTTTTTTTATTTTGAATTGAGTAAGTTAATTCAGCATTTTTTCTAAATATACCATGATCTATTTTGTATTTATTTATTAATTTTTCAAAATTACTTAAA
>OZSS01000491.1_pt1 | contig 18851 bp, 9 predicted proteins | sample 1779911 | NCBI WGS metagenome assembly OZSS01 (sample SAMEA2603589, study PRJEB24840) | metagenome | biome: Water; feature: Photic zone; material: Seawater sample | place: Mediterranean Sea | collected 2013-11-12 | depth 10 m | reverse complement strand
CCTAAATATATCTTATCATGACTAAGAAAAAGACCACCCCTTCTACCAAAACTACCAAGAAGACTAAAGCTGCAGCCCCAAAAGAAAAAGTGGCAGCAAAAGCAAAAACTTCTTCTGCTCAAAAAGAGATAACGAAACCTAAGGCAGAAAAAAAACCCACAACTAGGACTGCTAAGGCTTCACCCCAACCAGCCCCTAAAAAGAGAGGTCGCAAACCAAAAGACCCAACAGGTGCCAAAAAAGAAGCTGTTTCAAGGAGTAACAAAGGGGGAGAAAGTAAGGTAAAAGAAATTGCTTCTAAAACTAAGTCGAAAATAGTTGAAGAAAAGAGAGAAACCAAAGGGTTTAGCCTTGATGATGTCCGCCAGATCCTTCAGGTGAAGACCAAAAAAACGGCGGAAAAACCTAAGGCATCTTCGAGCAAAGCAACCGCTTCAAAACCAGAAAAGAAATCGGTAGTTTCAACCAAAAGAAAAGTTGCGAAGGTAAAAAAAGTCCAAACTGCATCCATTGATGATATTCTTGGTTTCGGTACTTTCACTCAGTCTGTTCGTCCGATAAGAGATGAGAAGAAAGTTCCCAAGGAATGGCTAACTTATTTCAAAAACTTAATGGATTTAAGGGCAAGCTTGAAGGGTGCGTTAGGAGAGCGTTCCCAAGATACACTCGGAGCATCCGCTCGGGAGTCGTCTGGAGAACTGTCTTTAAATTCCTCGGATGCTGGTAGTGAAACCTTTAATCGAGATGTAGCCTTGTCGATGGTTGCCAATGAACAGGAAGCATTGGAGGAAATCGAAGACGCAATCGACCGAATCTTTGATGGTTCATTTGGAATCTGTCAGGAGACTCAAAAACCGATCAAAAAGACAAGGTTGAAAGTGGTACCTTTCACTCGCTTTTCTCTGGAAGGTCAAACCTTGTACGAAAAACGTAAGCGTAAGGATGTAGATTCTGGGGGTGGAACTTTCGCGACCATTGCCGATTCCACCATGGGAGTAGAAGAGTAAATTAAACCTCTTTTATTTTTTAAGTGCATCGAGTGATCTTGAAATGAACAAATATATTCCCTTCTGGGTGTTATTTGCACTTGTGGTCACTTCGGATCAATGGTCCAAGAGTCTAGTCGTAGAGAACTCGAAGGAGCTTCAGGAAAATCCGATTGTGATTTTAGAATTGATCAATGGAAGAGAGAATCTCTTAGAGTTCACTTACATCACTAACCCCGGGGCGGCTTGGAGCATGTTCTCTGACTATCCAGAGGCTCTGACTCTATTGGCACTCAGCGCATTAATATCGATCTTTTTTTTCCGAAAAGCTCTGGAGCTCAATAAAATTCCACACCAATATGTATTTGGATTAATTGCTGGAGGAATTGCGGGGAACCTTGGAGACCGTTTGTTTCGTGAGCCCGCGGAAGTGGTCGACTTTATTGATTTCTTTTTGCCTGTAATTAACTACGACTATCCCATTTTCAACATCGCTGACTCGGCAATTTTTGTGGGTGCCTTCTCTTATATTATCATTGGCATCGTAGAGGCCAAGAACGAGAAGGCACTGCAAGGGGTAACTTAGGTTTTTATTCTATATTCATCACCTGTTCCCTGATTTTTTCAACTTCCACTCTAGCTTCAAGTGCAATGGCAGTACTTTGACTACGAGCTGATTTGGAACAGAAAGTGTTCAGTTCACGGCTTATTTCCTGCAGAATAAATTCAAGCTTTCTCCCGATTGAACCATCCAATTTTGAAGTTTGCTCAAATTGCAATAGATGGCTACTCAATCTGGTGATTTCTTCAGAAATGTCGCATTTTTCCGCGTAGAGTGCCAATTCCTTGAGCACGCGCTCATCGGATGGATCGATTTCAAGGTTTGCATTTTGTAACTTTTCAAGGAGTTTCTGCCTCATTATCCCCGGTAAATCTTTGGATGCAGATTCGATTTGAATAATCATTTCACTTAGTCTTGCTAAACGATGTCCAAAATCGGATGCGATCTCTTTCCCCTCGGTTTGTCTCATCTCAACCATGGAGTCCGTTGCTTGAAGGAGAACCCTAAGCAGGTCGTCATTATACTGGTTGGTATCGGATGAACCAGATCCTTTATTGGAAACCTGAAGGAGTTCGATGACTAGTTCCGAAGTAAGTTTAAAATCTTCACCCTTTGCTTCCATGAAACTCTTGATTTCTTCGATCAATCTATTGAAATCTTCCCCGTGAAGGATTTTTGAAAAAACTTGCGAGTTTTCCTGCTGCTCAACGGTAAGTAAGACTCGTACTCTGCCTCGGTCGATTTTTTTCTTTAGGAAAGAGGTGGCTGTGTATTCAAAAAATTGCCATTCCTTTGGAGTATTGACTACGACTTCCAGGTTTTTCTTATTTACTGAAGAAACCTCAATCGAAACTTTATAATCAGACAGGTTTGCTGAAGCCTGCCCATATCCAGTCATGCTATTCATGCACCATGCTCGACATACTACTTGGCAGGCCTTCTACGCCCATTACTCTTGCCGCTTCCATGGCATCCTTATCCCCACGCCCGCTTAAATTGACACAAATAATTTGATCTTTTGAAAGCTCACTTGCTCTCTCGAAGGCGTAGGCTAGTCCATGCGAAGTTTCTAATGCCGGCAAAATCCCTTCTTCGGAAGAGAGCATCTTAAAAGCTTCCAAGGCCTTTTCATCACTCGCATTCGCATAATCAATCCTTCCTCTATCTTTATAAAAAGCATGCTCAGGTCCAATGGCGGCGTAATCAAGGCCGGCAGAGACGGAGTGGGTCTGGTTGATTTGGCCATCGGGATTTTGCAGGATCCAAGTTTTGCAACCTTGTAAAATCCCAAGTTTCCCACCTTCAAATCTGGCCGCATGCTCCCCTTCCGAAAGTGATTTTCCGCCGGCTTCCACACCTACGAGTCTAACCTTTAAATCTTCAAGAAAATCGAAGAAGAACCCAATGGCGTTACTCCCTCCTCCAACACAAGCTATCATCTCATTCGGTAGTTTGCCCTCCTTTTCGTAGAATTGTCTTTTGGTTTCCTCGCCAATAATCCGGTGGAAATCTCGAACCATGCCAGGGTAGGGATGGGCTCCTAAAGCAGACCCAAGGATATAATGAGTATTTCTTACATTTGTAACCCAGTCCCGCATTGCTTCATTAATCGCCTCCTTCAGGGTTTTACTTCCGGCTTCCACCCCTCTAACTTCTGCACCGCTCAATTTCATTTTGAAAACATTCAGGGCTTGTCGGCGCATATCTTCTGCACCCATATAAATGACGCAATCAAAGCCAAAGCGGGCACATACGGAAGCGGTAGCAATTCCATGCTGCCCCGCACCCGTTTCCGCGATGATTCTTTGCTTACCCATTCTTTTTGCCAGTAAGGCTTGGCCCAAAGCATTATTAATCTTGTGAGCACCAGTATGGAGTAAATCTTCTCTCTTGAGGTAGATTTTTGCACCTCCTAATTTTTCACTCAATCTCTCGGCGTAGTACAATTCTGTGGGTCGGCCCGCAAATGACTTGAGCATGGAGTTAAGGGTGTTTTTAAATTCCGGGTCTTGTTTTGCCTCTTCGTAGGCATTGGTTAACTCCCTCAGTGGATGACAAAGAGTCTCGGGCACATAGGAACCTCCATAGGGGCCAAAACGACCATTTTTATCAGGAATAGAGAAGCGGTCAAAGTGAGTTGCTTCTTGGACAGGGGCAGTAGATTGAAGTGTCATAAAGATTTAATTCGATTTTATTATACGGATCACTCATGTTAGGGACAACCCAAGAAGTAGAATTAGATGAATTCATGATCGAAGATTCCAAATTACCAACCATTATTGTTCCTGCTCGTCTTGCATCCACTCGTTTTCCGGGGAAATTACTTTCCATGGTACAAGGAAAACCACTCATTCTATGGACCGCGCAAAGAATTTCCGAGGTTGCTCCCGAATTCAATTTATTCTTTGCCGCTGATGGGGATGAAATTGGGGATGTACTTGAAGCATCTGGTTTTTCTGTGGTTAAAACCGATCCATCTCTAGCTTCAGGTACGGACCGAATTGCGGCCGCGAATCTTGAAATTCTGGCTGATGCCATCATCAATGTTCAGGCGGATGAACCAAGAATCGATCGTTCTCATCTTCTTGCTCTGTCTGAAAGTTTAAAACCGGAAGGAACATTAATGTCTACCTTGGCGGTAAAATTCTCCAGCGAAGAGGATTTCCATGATCCGAATCAAGTTAAGGTAGTATGCGATCAGCATGGAAACGCCCTTTATTTCACGAGGTCTTCCATTCCGTACAGCAGAGGTAGCGATTGGCAGTGGAGGGAGGTCGACGGGGATCGCCCGCTCAAGCATCTTGGCTTGTATGGATACAAGTCGGAATTCTTAAAACGCTTTTCAATGTGTCCGGAAGGGAAATTGGAGAAAATTGAAAAATTGGAACAATTAAGAGTATTAGAACTTGGAGAAAAGATTTCAGTTTCTGTGGTCGAAACTGAGACTCATGGGATTGATACGCCCGAAGATTTAGCTCGATTTGAAAGGCTGCTCGAAAATCGATGATTTCATCCAACTTAATCCTGCATAAACACATCTTTAAGCAATTACTGCTTTCAACCCTTTTAAATACTTTTATCCTGACCCTTATCTTATTGTATGGCAACCTCCAGAAACATGGGGAAATCCTCATCCAGTCCCTCAGTTTTTCGCTTTGGACGGTATTGGAACTGGCAGTCCATCTCATTCCCTATTCCCTGTCCATGGGTTTACCCTTTGGTTTTGCCTTAGCCATTTTATTTTGTGTTGGACGATGGAGTTCAGACCGGGAAATTTTATCCCTTCGTTCCCATGGACTAAGTATTTTGCAATGGTCAGTACCGGTTTTTCTTTTATCTTTTCTACTTTCTCTGCTCAGTGTTTATGCAAGTGTTGATTGGGGTCCCTTAAACCGAGCAAAGTTTGACGATCTTAAAAAGGAAATTGTATGGGGTAATTTGAATGCTTTGTTACAAAAAAGAGGTCAGATTGAATTCAATGTAAATTCAACGAAACAAGACTCTTCCTTTTCTGAATTTGCTTCCGTTTCTAATGGACAGCTTTCCAAAGTTTCTATTTCGGTCTCGGAAACCCAAACTGGGGTATGGAAAAACGCAAGACTTGTAATGACTGATAAGCATGGAGTCATTCTTTCAGTCTTTCATGCCGGAGAAGCCATTGTTTCCCGGAGTCAGGATCGATCTAATCTAATTTTGGATCTGAAGGAGGTTGACCTCGAGCCCGGATTTGATGAGCAGAATCAATCAAAGGAAAGCTCTTCCATGTTTCTATCCTTTAAAAGTTGGAAAAAACCGATCGTTATTGGCCTTTTTAATTCTCAAGGGGAAGAAAAGCGCTCTTTTAAGAAAATGGGATTTCGTCAAAAGCTAGATTTTTTAACGAAAAATCCATCGGATGAAAACGCGATGGAAGTTACTTTTCTCCTGCATAAGGGAATTGCCCTTGGATTTTCACCCCTCTTTCTTTGTGTTTTTCTCCTTCCCGTAGCCGCCAAGCAAGGGAGAAGCGAAACAATGATGAACTTATTAATTGGTTTATCGTTTTGTCTGGCCTATTTTTTAGTAGGTTCTCTTTGTGCCAATTTTCTTTCGGAGTCAAGTTTTGGATTTTTATCTTGGTGGTATCCAAATATTTTATGCCTTTGGGTAGGAAGCTATCTAATCGTTAAGTTTGAAAACTAATGTAAACTAATGCTTGCAAAAATTACACTATTTAACTATTATTCCCTTTTAAACCAAAAAAAAAGCATAAATTGCAAGTTTTTCTTTGAAAAAATGTAAAAGATTCATGTAAGATTTAATATATTACTGCTAATAGCAGGTGAGCCCATAAATAAAAATCAAATGCCATGAATAGAGTTTCCTTCTTTCTCGTCCCTTTCAGCCTTCTACTTGGATTGAATTACAGTCTCTTTTCGAGCGGTGTTGGGGGATATTCTGCAAGTAATACCTTTACAGTCAATTCTGGTAACTCTACAAATCCGACATACCAAATTTCGAGTGCAGCGATTGCAGGGGATGCCGTTTATTCTGGAGTTGTTAGTTCTTCTGATTCATCTTCTGTCACTTTTGCAACAGGAACGGACGAAAATAATGTTACTACCTACCCCTTCGCCGGTGCCAATGTTTTTAATCCTAACGCCCAGATTCCGAATTTAACCGCAAATGGCACTGGTTCATCGGTCACGGTTTCTTACCCCGGAGGTTATGATGCGCCTGGATCAGGTTTTGCTTCCGCTCCCGAAATCATTATCGACGCTCCATCTGGTGGAGGTGATACCTCAACGGCAACAGCAACCATAAGTAGTGGCGAGATTACTGGGATTACAGTCACTGCGGGTTCGGGTTATACGCAAGCACCTGCGGTTACCGTTGTTGGAGGACCACACTTTTTGCGAAATACCACGGAAACGAGTACCAATTATGGCAGGTATTTTCTTATATCAGCCAATACAACCACATCTCTTACCATTGATATGACTCGGATTGCTGCCGGAGAAAGTGCCACCGCCTCATCTTTTTTTGCGGTAGGAGACTCAGTCGAAGTTATTCCGGCACCCACTTTAGGATCAGTTTTTGGTGCTGACACTGGCGATCTTCCCACAAATTGGACTACTGGATTCCCTAATTCTTCGGACTGGGTCTATTTATGGGACAACACCCTAAAAGGATATTTTGCCTATTGCCACCTAGGCTCCTCCTATGAACCAGGTTTAAAAAGGGGGTGGTATAACACCTACTCTATTGCTGATGGTGTGAAAAATAATAAGGTTTTATACCCAGACGAGGCTTTCATTATCGCTAAAAAAACTGCAAACTCAGTAACTTTTACTTTTGAAGGAACCGTTCAAACCAACGATCAAAAAATGTTTTTACCTGAGGGTTATAATCAAGTCCTAATGAACAATCCCTACGGAACGGATTTAACCCTTGGCGAACTCGTCCCTTCAACTTCAATAGGAGTGGGTGATGCAAGTAAGTTTAGCCCGGGTGCTAGTAGCTCTGCGGCGAACACTGACACGATTTCATTTTTAAATGCATCTGGGGGTTGGGATACTTTTTACTACAAAAGCAGTGCTACCACAAATGTGACAAAAATGCATGTATTAGGAACTAGAAGCCCAAACGGAGGGTCATCCAGTGCAGCATTGGATTCAAACGATTTCTACATCGGAAGTGGAGCGATTACTGCATTGGATAGTTGTACTGATGCAGCCGGTACCAATGTTTTAACGGGTAGCAATGATGGAAATTACACCAAAATTACTGTTTCTGGAATAGTTTCTGACAACTTGGGATTTACGATTTCTCTAAATTCTGTACAAGGTTACAAATTAAACGATGATGGCAGTAAGGAAGCCAATGCTTCAACTGGGGTGGAAGTTGAATCTCCTGCAAGAGGGACCATTATTTATTCCAATCTGATTGGTTCGCACGAAATTGTTGGTAATGGTAGTGGATTTGTTGTGATTGAGAAACAACGTGACATTAATTTGAAGGCAGACGAACAAGATGCCAGTGCTAGCAATGCCACGGTAACTTGGTCGATTGGTACTCTTGGAGAAAAAAGTACTGGTGGTGGTTACACTGGTAAATTTTTCTGTGTCGGTGGTGGTGGACCTGATGCTAACGCCACCAATGCCTGTCAGGGCGACATTGCCGCTGATGGATCGGTATCAAATGTTACTGGGAGCGGAACTTATTCATCTGCACCCCAAGCCGTGGTTACAGGGGGTGGTTGGAGAACAGGATCTGCACCCAATGCGTATGGTAATTATCTCGTTGGATCTTCTTCTGGAGTGTTAATATTCAGGGGATATACATCGGGGACTAAGACCTTTCTCTCGTCCACTAATCCAAACCAATAATTCTATTGTAATGAGTGTCGTTGTTTGAACAACGACCTGATCCTTTCATTTAGTCTGGATCCAACCTTTCCGGAATCTAAGTCATTGATTTTCCAAGAAATCTCCCCAGCCTCTTGGCTTTAATAAAATAATAGGAAATAAAATCTCGATTTATTTTAAACCTCAAGCCATAATTCAAGTGCTATTTCGGATTTGTTAATGCTTTAATCCAACCCTTATTCAGAATCAACCGTCTTTTAGCAGGTTAGATCAAAAAGCATCCTTGGACTAATTTGAAATTAACCCCCTCGCACTGTTTTGAGAGGAAAGAGTTATTCTCATCCACTACTTGATCAACCAAGTTCCAGTCATTCCATCGCTATTGAATTGGAATAGAATAATCTGAGTGGGTGAGGACTGATTTAAATCGATCCATGACCAAGCATTCAACTGATCATGGAAGAGGTGAGGGTACATCCCTTTTCCCGTCCAGCACCAGGATTCGAGTTTATCGATCCATGCCCAGATCGTTTCTGATTCATTTTGTTGGGAAGAGGGTATATGCAACCAGCCAAGTGTAGTATGATAGAGCCAAGTTCCATTTACATTCCAGTAAGTCCCAAACCAATCACTTTGCCACCAATTGGAGGAAATCTTTTGGGATCCAGCAATCACAGGTGCAGTTTCAAATATTGCTTCGATTTCTGTATCTTTAGATAAGAAAATGTAGGTATTTAAAGCATACTGATCTTCAACATCGGAGCTGTTCCATTGAACAAAGTTAAATCCCTGTTGGGGGAAAGCCTTGATTTCTGCCCATCCAGTTCCAAAAACTCCAGATCCAGAAACACTTCCTTGCAGAATATCCGCAGTGGTAACTTTTAGATTGTAGATTCCAAGTTGATCAATAAGGGGGAATTCATCTGAATTATAATTCGGATCGGTCTTAAAATAGGCAATGAGTTCTTTGTCCTGATTTAAGTCTAAGCTAGTATTGGCCGCACTGGAATCCAGAATATCGGCTCCTTCCCATCGATCGAATACATATCCTGGGTTGGGCTTGGCTAGGATTGGATACTTAGCGTTTTGATTTACGATTCCCTGACCAAAAGTCCAACCTGAATTTTCGGGGGATACAGATATAGTGAGCTCTACTGGATTAATCGGAACAAACCTGGCATTTATGATCATCGGCTTGGTAACTGCAAGTACCAGCGACTCCTGTCCGGATTGATAAAGATCACCAGAGGAACTCGTCCATTTTTCAAACAAATATCCAGCAACGGGTGTGGCTTGCAATGAAATTGAATCACCATGAACTACTTTTCCGGTTAACATTTCTCCCATCCCTCGACCAGTCCACTGAACTTCACCTTTTCCGGATGGGGTGGAAATTACTTGAACCTCATGTAATTGTTTTTGAAAGACTGCGATCAAGTTGGTAAAACCAGAAATTTGAATATTAGAACTGGAAGAGCTTGATAAGATTTTACCATCTTCATCTTCCCATCTCTTAAATTCAAAACCTTCATTTGGATAGGCGGTGAATCTCGCAATCGCACCCAAGGCAAAGGATTCTCCTCCGGTTATCGTACCCGCATCTTCACTTAGGTTGTTACCATTCGGATCGAGGGCAAGGGTTTGTTTGGTGATGTCTATCAAGGTTTCTGAGAATTGAGCCACAACGGTAGTATTTCCATCAATAGTCACCGAGGTTTCCAATGAATTCGTGTCGGTTACATTTCCTGACCAGTATTCAAATCGGTTTCCAGGAAGGGGAATGACTTGGATCGGAACCTCCGAACCATATGGGTAGGTGTATGTGTTATCTGTGGTGAATGCATTTCCTGCGTTGGAAGGAGATGACAAGAGGGTGAGGGTGTAAGATTTGGGCTTGAAAAACGCACGGATGGTTAAGGAATCCATAATGTCGAACTGAATAGAGGCATTATCAGTCGAAGAAGAAATTGCTTGGGATAATTCCCACCTGTCAAATAAGTAATGTTCGCTAGGAACAGCTGAAATGTTTACACTGTCCCTGTAGGAAAAGATTTGCCCGTTGGTAATTCCCGTAATTGAACCACCTGTAGGTTCGACTATAGTAGCTTTGATTTCCTTACCAATGAAAGTGGCATGCAGTGCTAAATCAAAATCAAGAACTGGTTCGATTTGAGATTCGTACGGAAAGGGCAGGATTTCTTGATCGGTTTTACTAATGATCTTAATCCTGTTTCCAGAATAGGATTGCTGCGAACTACAATAATAGAGTTGATCAGGGGCATCTGCCGGTACCGAGAAAGTAAGAAATCCATCTGAATTTTGGGTATCCGTAACTCCACTCACATAAGCCGAGGATTGAGAGTCATTTTTATTTAATCCTAGGAATAAAGTCTCGTTGGCTGGAAGTTGAGATGAAAACCGATAGGTGAAACCTCTGACTAAATTCAGAACTGGACTTTCCTTTGCATCGATAAAAAGCCTGGTTTCATTGGTTGTGATGGCAGAGTTCTCTCTCGTGACTATATATTCAATCGTTTTGTTGAGTTCCCAGGAATAAAAGATCTGGTTTTCCCCAGGCTGGGCGGTGATGACCCTACTGGTATTAGTAGTCAAACCAGTTCCCGCTCCCGTAACGGTTCCTCTTGAAGAATCAAATGAAGTTAAAACTTTTTGGGTTATGGGGGAAAAATATGCGGTGATGGTGGAAGCGGACTGGGGGGTTGCGGTAACCACTGGATTCATCCATGAGGGATTAAAGGAAACGGAGAGGCTGGAATTCCATCCGAGAAATGAAAAACCAGGATTCGTAGATGCGTGTAGATCCCTTTGAATGAGGTCGAGATTAACATTCCAAGTCCTAGCATCCGGATCGTCGAATAGAGTACCCGCACCACTAGGTGTGGAGACTAAATCGATTTCTACTTCATCTGGAGGAATTGCAGAAAAAACCGCAGTCACCGTGAAGTTAGAATCCATGAATAATTCCAAGGGATTATCCGTACTGTTATATGAACTTCCTCCCGAAGAGAACCAAATCCATCTTTCCAATTGATACCCTCTTGGACCAGCGGCATCCACCCCCGATGGAGTGGCATTTAAGGTGACCGTTGAACCTGTATCGTAAGTGCCACCCGAAGAAACCGAACCGGAGCCAACTACGGATGTCGTGATCGTGAGCGGAATCGGAGTGAATTCAGCATACAAAGAAATATTTTGATTAGGAATCCTAAGGGTAACCATAGGATTAAGCTCGTCAATGAGCTCGGTATTTCCAGTCCATTTCACGAACATGTAACCAGGACTTGGACTGGCTTGAAGAGAGATAGCAGAGTCATAAAGATAAGTACCTGTTCCATTGGCTTCACCACCTGCAGAATTGGTCACGGTCAAATCATAGGAATTTCTTTCGAAGGTTGCGGTTAGGGAACCGCTGGATGTTGGAATAAAAGTAATACTACTTGCTGCAGGATCGGATACCGCATATCCATACCACCTTTCAAAATCCCAGCCTGCTTCACTCACTGCAGTAAGTGAAACTTGAGTTGCAGAATCAGGAGAAAGAGTGAAGTTGGAACTATTTCCATTTACCGATCCATTCCCGTCGATGATAACCGCAAAGTCATAGATTTCTCTCACAAAAACAGCTTCGTAGGAAAGCGTGAGTGGGGCTAAGGTAAGATTAACCAGTGAGGAAGTTGAGTTGGGAGCGACCAGATAATCTAAGTCACCAATCCAATGGGAGAATTTCCAACCTGTCGAGGGTGCGGCTGAAATCGTAGGGGTATCATGAATTGAATAGCTGTTGGTTCCAGAAACCGTACCCCCCTGGGTTGTGGTAGCGCTAATTGAATAAGCGTTCTCCGCAAAAACCGCGGTTAAGGAGATGGGACCACTTACCCCGATCTTGTTGATTGCATCATTGGTTCCATTAAGGAGGGAAGAGGTGGAGTTTGCATCCCCTTGCCATTCTGAAAAGGTGTAGCCCACCTGTGCAGTTGCATTCAATTCATATACTCCATTGTGTTCCCAAGGGCCACTCGCGGGAGAAAGAGAAACATTACCTCCATTCCCTTCATTTACCACCACTGAGTAAGTCTTTTTGGAAAAGGTCGCGGTTACCGAAACTGAGCCAGATGCCTTGCTCATATTTGCCTCGGTTACCGATAGAGAAGTATCCGTCAACAAGTAATCTGGGTCTTCCCAGACTTCAAAGTCATAACCTTCTTGGGCAACTGCGGTGACTTGAACCATGGACAACGCTGATTGGTCACCAGATTCTGGGTAGACCGCTTCTCCACCTTCTCCCATCAAAACCTGAAGTCCATACTTAATTTCGGAAAAGTTGGCAGTGTAAGATGCATCTCCCTGGACCAGAAAAGAGGTAATGGGATTGGTTTGAGAATCAATTAGGCTAAGAGAATTACTGGGGCTGGACCAGTGAGAAAAGTTGTAACCAAAGACAGGGTCGGCAAATAAAGTGTAATTGTTGTCGAAATAAAAGGGTGGGGGTTCCGATTCTACCACTGAGGCACTTCCTCCAGCACCAGCGGAGGTCGTAATGGTAAAGGGAAGCGGATTAAAGTGAGCAATCAGAGAGTGATCTTGTTGAACGGTAAGAGTAGTATTCGCAGAGGTGTTGGAGTCAGGGCCAGCACCCTCCCAGTGTGAAAATGCGTAGCCAAAATCAGCAGTGGCGGTAATATTGATGGTGGAACCGAATGGGTGAAGACCAGAACCTGAGGTGGATCCTTTTCCGTTCTCGTTGATCACAACATTGAAGTCCTTGGGCTCGAATACAGCAGTTATGTTTCGATCCGTATCCATGAGGACGGTCGTTTGGGCAAAGGTGGGCTGAGCGACCCCCGAACCCTGCCATTCAACAAATTCCATATTTGTGTTGGGAGTTGCGGTAATGGGAACGATGGAACCATAATTGTAACTTGGATCCAAATTACCAACACTTCCAGAACCGATCACATTCACAGTCAGGTAAGATTGAAGCTCAAGGGATGTTGTAAAATTATTATCTGGATCTTCAAAATAATTCCCGTAATTCCAATCTGAATTTAATTGAGGGGAACCGGAAGAAATTTTCAAATAGAGGTTTTTAGGAATACCACTTTCAAAGGCAGGCCACAACCATTCTGGCCCCGTAACCGTATTGTACCTGGCAGATGAATCGATAACGGTAGCATCGTAAAAACGAATACAGATGGGAGTATCTACGGGAGGGGCTTCTTCCGTTATTGTAAAAGGTGCTTGAACTTGATAGCTGGCAGGTTGGTATGGATAAACTGAAACTTGACTGCTTGATTCAGTAAAAACGGTGGTGAAAAAAAACATACCATCAGGAAATGAGTATCCAGAACTAGAGTCTCCGACTCTGGTTCCTTCGGTTAAAGCAACCCAAGACCCAAGGAAATGATTCTCTAACCTATCGTTATTTGCCTGGTCAAAATAACCCAGGGAAACCACGCAACCGTCACCATTTCCACCAACACCAGTATTTAAGGGGATTCCGTTGCGGTCTTTCAGCACTTCAGGGTCGCCATCCTCGGTGGTAGAACACCAATGGATTACAATCGTTCTGGCAGCCGCATCTAAATCAAAAGGTTTACAAAGAAAAAGAAAAACCAAAGGTAGGTAAATTAGGAACCTAAAACGAAGCCACAAAAATAAACAAGTATTCCGATTAGAAAATTGTCTTTTTGTAAAGTTGATCATTTAGGGCTTAGGTAGGCAAATACCTCAATGTGTATAAGAATAATATAAGGTCTATTACATTCGTTTAGCAAGAAATATCGATGCTTATTCAAGTTCCTATAATACCCTCTAAATGATGAAGTTATTTTCGTAATAAGGTTTGACTTTGATCTCATCCAAGTTGACTATAAGGTGTGATCATGCCCAGTATTACAAAACAGTCTAAAGCCATTCTTTCGTCCTTTTTTGTGTTTGTTGCCCATTTGTACTCTGGTAACCCATCCCTTTCGGAAATCCAAACGATCAAATGGGCAACACATTTTGGGCCGTCTTCTTCTGTAATTCTCCACGGTAATAACCCAAGTTCGACCCAGCTCCTTTATGGTTTAAATGCGGCTGGTGCGACTGCTACTGCCCTTGCCCATGATAACGCAACCCCAGACAACACCGGTGACCTGATTCAATTGGGATTTTTCGATACCGATACTGATGCCAATACATGGACGCCTAATGATGATGCTTCTAACATGTTTAATGGAACCTGGACTCCTCTCCTTGAATCCACCACCATTGGGCACAAAACCAGTTCGGGTGATTCTTTCGTCGGTGCTGGTTCTTTTGCTTTCCAAACTGAATTTTACAACTCGGAGTCAAGTACCCCCTCTGCTGATGTTTACGATGCCACTGGTCCAATCTATTGGGACCAAATTTCACAAACAAACAAGGGTGTAAGTACGCCCTACAAAATTGCCGAGACTTCGCTTACAGATCTTTATAAAAAAGTAGACGCTTTAGCTGGTGCATCCGATCCCTACATCGGAATTCGATTTTATGACTTGGACACCGGTTCCAATGCTCAAGGTTCTAATGCCAACCTTACACCGGATGACGGAACTTCCCGATACAACACCATCATGAATCCAAATTGGATTTGGCCGGACGGAGGAAATACTCTTGAGATGAGTTTGCATACATCTGCTTCGAATGGACCTCTCGATACAAACTTGAAGTTTGAGTTTGAAAATACAACCTATGGAACGCACTCAGGGGCTGTTGCTTCGGCTCTGATTGGCACGGGTGGGAACAGTCTTAGCTCCGCTGACCCAACAAATTTGCATACGGATGATTTTGTTGCCACCGTCACCTATTACGACGGAGCCGGTGGTCTTACTCTTTCAGATAGCGGTATTGGGGACTCAATCTTGAGTGGACTGAGTGGAAGTGGCGATTTAAATGGTGCAAATGATGGAAACCAACTTACGATCCATAGTAACTCGGGAAGGACTGATGAGTTTACAGGCACAATTACAAATGGTGGTACCAATGTAACGGATCTCACCGTTCTAAAGACTGGATCTGGAGGACAAACTTTTACCGGAGTAATCAATGTTGCTGACTCAGATTCAACTGAGAGCGGGTTCTTAAACGTCATGGAGGGTACAGTTACTTTAAAGCCGGGCAACAGTGTGGCTCAAAAGTTTGAATTTTTAACTAACTCGAAGGATGGCGGTACTACTTATTCCTCTGGCTCCACTCTTGCTCTCGATAATTCGAGTTATGCCGACCAAGCAATTGAGCTGGGATTTGCCAATACCGCTGAAAAAAGAAAATTTACAGGGGCAATATCTTTGCTAGGCAGCAACACCGAGAACACGGTAAGCATAGGAGGCACCACAAATTCGGACGCTCATCAAGAATTCTCCGGAGCGATTTCAGGAACCAATAAATTTAAGAAAGCAGGTATTGGAAAGTTGACCTTATCCGGAGATTCTAACGGATACGCGGGAGACGGGACGGATGGAATTACCATAGGTGATTCCTCCGCCAATGGCGGAATTTTAGTTGCGGCACATAATGACGCACTCGGATCCAATGATGTAACGATTGCTTATGGTAAATTAGCTGTTGCCGGAGGCGTCACTGTGACTAACACTATTGTTGGTGAATCCAGTACTTCACAGAAAAGTATCGTAGGTGGTGGCTCCGGTACAAGTGTTGGTACCATCACGAATGGAGGAGCAGTTTTGAATATTGGTTCGGGAAGCGGAGAAATCGATGTGGTCAGTCCTGGTATTGCACTTTCTACATCTCTTAGCACTGGGACAAGTACTCAGCAATCCATTGCAGGTGATCATAATGATGCTGGAGTTGATACCCTAGCTCAGAGCATTGGAATTGTAAAAATAAATAGTGTTGGGCTTAAATCGGGAGGAGTTTACGACTGGGAAATCGCAAATTTTGACGGCTCGACTCCTGGGACTGACTGGGATGTTTTACAATTTGATTCTCTTGCATTCGATAGCTCCGGGAATTTTGATCTTAATATTTTAAGTCTTACTTCGAATGATGGTGCCGGATCTGGTGCAGGAGCCGTCGCTGGTACTATTGCAGGAAAATCGGGTACGTCCGGCTTTAAGTTCTTGGATGGTAGTGGAAGTAATGGATCTGGAATAACTTGGGGGAGTATTGCCATTGGTGGAAGTCAACCTTCGGGTTCCGGAACCTTAGATTCTGGATATTTTAATTTTGGTACGGGTAATTTTTCATACTATAATAATAGTAGTTATTATGGTGATTGGAGCGTGTATTTGGATTATGCCAATAATGACTTTTATTTGCAGTACTCTGTGGTGCCTGAACCTTCTACATATATTATGGTAGCTGGCTTATTGATGCTACCTGGTATGAGTTATCTTCGACGGTTACGGAAGTCTGGTTCGGAAGAAGAAGGTTCGATTTAGTTTTTCTTACGAGTAATTCTTTTATTAGTCGTTTAGCTCGACTAAATCTTTGAGAGAAGAAAAATGCTCGGGCAGACCGCTTGGTTTTTCAAGCTCTCCAATAATTTCGTTAAAAGTTTCCTTTTTTGAAATTTGCAATTGCCGAACTCGGTCTTCAACCGTTCCTTTGGCGACTATTCTGTAAATAAATGTAGGCTTTTGTTTTCCGATTCTATGAGCCCGGTCGATGGCTTGCTCCTCTGCGGCAGGATTCCACCATGGATCCATTAAAAATACATAATCTGCGGATTTAAGGGTGACCCCAAGGCCCGCGGCTTTGAGAGAGGCAAGCATAATGGTCGGTCCGTTTGCATTCTCAAATGATTCGACGGGAATCTTCCGGTCCCGCGTCGATCCAGTTAATTCAAAAAGCTGAATCGAAGGTAGGTCAGTCTGGATTCTTTTTTTCAAAATCGATAAAAAAGAAGTAAACTGACTAAAGACTAAAACTTTTGCCCCGGTGGGAAATAAATCCTTGAGCTTTTCGATTAATAAATCGGTCTTGACTCCCTCTGGGGGTAAATGGGTTCTATTTGGGAGTAGTGCTAAGTCGCAGCATGCCTGCCGAAGTCTGGTAAAAAGGGAAAAAATATGAGTGGGGGATTGCTTAATCGCACCCTTTAGGTCCTCACCATGATTTTCAATGGCATGCTCGGTAAGCTTACGGTATTCCTTCTTTTGGGCATCACTTAGTTGACAGGGTAATTCCGTTTCAATTTTTGGAGGCAATTCTTTCGCCACCTCTGATTTCAATCTTCTTAAAACAAAGGGATGAATTTGTTTCCTAACCAAAAGGGCTGATTTTTGAGAATCTTCTTCAAAACTTCTTTCAAATTCCTTCCTTCCACCCAGCAAACCCGGCATTAAAAAACGAAAAATCGTCCATAAATCCATTGCAGAGTTTTCGATGGGAGTTCCAGATAATGCGAGTCGGTTTTTTGCATCAACGGATAAACAAGTCTGGGTTATTTTTGCTTTTGGATTCTTAATAAGTTGAGCTTCATCCAAGATCGCATATCGGAAGGTAATCTGATCAAGCAGGTTTCGATGCCTTCTTAATTGGGTATAGCTTGCAACCCATAGGCAGGAGCTTTCTTGATCCGTAAAAAGATTCTCCCGGTTTAAAACCCTTACCTTCAGGTGAGGAAACCTTTCTTTCGCTTCCTTTACCCAAACTTGAACGACGGAGGCTGGGCAAACCACTAGGTCCAAAGCTTCTTTCTCTTTATCTTTTGCAAGTAAAGCAAGGGATTGTATCGTTTTCCCTAATCCCATTTCATCTGCCAGTAGGGCATGGCAACCGAGTTGATGCAGAGCACTAATATGGGCAACCCCTTGTTTTTGATAAGGACGAAGAAAAGAAAACTTCTTGGCTACGCCATTGGTGCCAAGTTTTCGTATTGATGTTTCCCAATCGGCAAGCTTACCATCCGGTCTGGTCTTCAAGTATTTTCTGGCGAAAAGGGAAAAGAGCATATACTTAGGCCAGTTGGTTCGTTTTAAATCCCCCCTGTTTCTCTGCCACCAATCAAAATCATCAACCTGTTTTTGATCTAGTTTGACCAAGCCATGTCCTCGAATAAAAGTGGCACCGAGTTTGGCTTTTGAAATTCTACGAATGCTTGCACGGCCCAATTTATGGGATCCGAGTTGGAACCTTTCTCGTAGAGTCATCGACCCTTCGGATTCGCTTCTTGCCTCAATTTCCCAGTTTAAAGTTCTTTGTCCGTGTTTTAAAAGTTGAGCATCCCCCTCAAACTTTATGGAGAAGGATTGCTCCCACTTCGGTAAGGACTCCTGGGTTAATAATGCGATTTGATTCCAATCTGACAGAAGGAAGGTTCCATTTTCCTTGTTGAAGGAAAATCCTTTTTCATTTGCTTCCGCCACAAATCTCATAAGGGCAGGACGATCCGCACCTTGCAGGGAACCTTCAGATTTGGAACCATAAACACTTACTTCTTTCTGCTCAGAAAGTTTCCATTTGGGTATCGCCAGCAAACCTTTTTTAGAGGAAACCTCCAGGGTCACAACCAGCTTTACGGCCGGTATTGCAGATACCTCAGGAGCATGATCAACTTCGTTCTTCTCCTCTTTAGGAACCAATTCCTTTTCGAAATTAAATTCACCAAAAAGTGGATCTTCATCCTGAATCTCAGCAATCAGTTCCTCGATTTCATACAACCCCGCGGTGGCAAGAATAAGCCCAAGGTTTTCATCATCCAAAGAGGTTCGGATTTCCGGTTTATTTTCATTCCATTCAACTACGGAATAAGTCTCCTCACGGTTTACTTTTTGGGTGATAATCGCCTGTTCGGCTTGGATATCCAAAGCAGAAAGTAAGCCTTTGCGGTAATATGACTGAGCCTCGCGGAGCAGGCCTTGCTCAATGTTTTTTTCCCAGTCACTGAGGGATAATCGATGCAACCATGCCTCCACCGCTTCGCGGGTAAATGTACGAGAGGGTCCGTTG